>Ga0209168_10000105_pt1 | contig 94539 bp, 78 predicted proteins | sample Coa_R1_FD_187156 | JGI IMG/M metagenome (GOLD analysis project Ga0209168, IMG submission 187156) | Surface soil microbial communities from Centralia Pennsylvania, which are recovering from an underground coalmine fire - Coalmine... | ecosystem: Environmental > Terrestrial > Soil > Unclassified ...
GGGCAGGAAGATCTCCGATGTAGAACTGTCCGCCATTAACCTCGTGCGTCATTCCTTCCACGGGGATTGGAACTACACCATATCGGGGCAAACAGCTTGAATCATTTATTTATGCACAAAGCCTAAGTACTAAATACTCTTGGCTCAACCATACACGTGTGGCACAGCCCCCGGCTGTGTCTTCGGTTTTTCCCTCTGTGCCCTCTGTGGTGAAGAGATCTTGGTACTGATCTTCCCTATCCCCTGTGACCTGCTGAAAGTCCGCCGTGGCGGGTAACCTGATCTTGTCCATCAAGTCCATGCCGTCCATCAAGTCCATGCCGTCCACAAAATCTTTCCAAAGCGGGAGTGTTACAATCCGCTACGATACCTCCTGGACCACTGATGACCGTTGAGACTCACTCGCAGCTCGCGAACTTCATTTGGAGCATCTGTAACCTTCTTCGTGGTCCATACAAGAGGAACGAATACAGGAAAGTCATCCTTCCTCTCACCGTTCTTCGCCGCTTTGACTGCCTGCTTGCACCCACCAAAGCCGAGGTGCTCAAAGAGCATGCGCGAATCAAAGGCAAGCCGGAGAGCGTGGTCCGTAGCCTGCTCGAAAAGATCACAGGGCATGCCTTCTACAATCTCGCCAAATTTGATTTTTCCAAGGCGCTGGATGATTCAACCCAACTCGCTGCCGGCCTGAACAAGTACATCAACGCCTTTTCCGGCAATGTCCGCGAAATCATGGACAGGTTCGCCTTCGGCCAACAGATCGAGAGGATGGCCGAAAAGAATCTTCTGTACGAGGTCATTAAGGCATTCTCACGCATCGATCTCTCGCCCGAGCACGTGGACAACATGCAGATGGGCTACGTCTTTGAAGAACTGATCCGGATCGGGGCCGAGCAGGCGAATGAAGAAGCGGGAGAACACTTTACTCCTCGCGAAGTCATCCGGCTCATGGTCAACCTGCTGCTCTCTCCGGAGAACGACCTGCGGCGCAGCCATGTAGTGAAAACCATCTATGATCCGGCCTGTGGAACCGGAGGCATGCTTTCCGTTTCTGACAATTACATCCGCAGCCTCAACCGCCATGCCAATCCCCTGCTGTTCGGGCAGGACTGGAATGACGAAGCCTGGGCCGTCTGCAAGTCGGACATGCTCATCAAGGGCGAGGACTCTGACCAGATACGCCTCGGCGACACCTTCTCCAAAGACGCTTTCGACCGCGATCCCGAAGGCAAGAAATTTACCTTCGATTACATGCTGGCCAACCCGCCCTTCGGGGTGGAATGGAAACAGCAACAGCGATTTATCGAGCAGGAGGCCGGCGGCCTGGGCTACAACGGCCGCTTCGGTGCCGGTCTGCCGCGCATCAATGATGGCTCTCTGCTCTTCCTCCAGCACATGCTCTCGAAGATGCGCCCGGAGAAGCGCGGCGGAAGCCGCATCGGCATTGTGTTTAACGGCTCGCCGCTGTTCACAGGTGATGCGGGCAGCGGGGAGAGCAACATCCGCCAGTGGATCATCGAAAATGACTGGCTGGAGGCCGTGGTCGCGCTACCCGACCAACTCTTCTATAACACCGGCATCTCCACGTATATCTGGGTTCTCACCAACCGCAAAGAGGCACGGCGCAAGGGCAAAATCCACCTCATGGATGCGCGCCAGTTCTTTGTGAAGATGAAGAAGGGCCTGGGTAACAAGCGCAATAAAATCGGCGATCCACAAGATGACCAGCGAGAGCCGGACCATATCGGCGAGATTGCCCGCATCCACGGCAACTTTCAGCACGGTGAGGCGCGGACGTTTACCGTTGATGGGCGAGAAAAGAGTCTGGTGGTCAGCAAAGTTTTTGACAATGCCGATTTCGGGTTCCACAAGATCACGGTGGAGCGTCCTCTGCGGCTCAACTTTCAAGCCAGCGCCCAGCGGATTGCCCGGCTTGATCTTGAGCCAGGATTCGCCGGCCTTGCCTCAAGCAACAAGAAGAATGAGAAGGCCAGGCTTGAGGAGATCGAGGAAGGAAAACGTCGCCAGGAGTCGATTCGAGCCTTGCTGAAGGAGTTCGGTAGGGTGACGGGTGAGAGGCTCTTTAAGAACCGTGAGGCCTTTCTTGCCGAACTTCGAGGCATAGACATTGAGGATGAGCCCGTTGACCTGACCAAATCTGAGATCAAGGCGATTCAGAACGCACTAGGTGAACGAGACGAAACGGCCGAAATCTGCCGCGACAAGCATGGAGAACCGGAACCAGACCTGGAGCTGCGTGATACCGAGAGCGTACCGCTTAAGGAGAGCATTGAGGAATACTTCAAGCGCGAAGTACTCCCGCACGTGCCGGATGCCTGGATCGATCACAGCAAGACCAAGGTCGGTTACGAGATTCCGCTTAATCGTCACTTCTATGTGTATGAGCCGCCGCGACCGTTGGAGGAGATCGAGACTGAAATCAAGAAACTAGAAGGCGAGATTGTTGCGATGCTTGGTGAGGTTACGGCGTGAAGTATACGACATATCCGGAGTACAAAGACTCTGCCGTTGTGTGGGTGGGAGAATTACCTGCTCACTGGCAGAAGGTCTCTTTGCGGTGGGTATGCAGGCGATACGCAGGGGGCACGCCTGACAAGACGAAAGACTTGTACTGGGACGAGGGAACGATCCCGTGGATCAACTCCGGGGCAGTAAATCAAACCCTGATTGCCTACCCCTCCGCGTATATAACGCCGGCAGGCTACACAGGCAGCAGCGCCAAGTGGATTCCTGCAGGTGCATTAGTGATGGCTTTGGCGGGACAGGGTAAGACGAAAGGGATGGTCGCACAACTCGGCATCAGCACAACCTGCAATCAATCAATGGCTGCTATTGTCCCAGACCACCGGGTAAATGCGCGATTTTTACTCTGGTGGCTTTTTGCAAATTACCACACCATTCGTAATCTAGCCGGGGGAGAGCAGCGGGATGGCCTCAACTTGGATATTCTCGGTGCTCTTCCTGTTCCTGTGCTTTCTGATTCCGAGCAAGTTGCCATTGCGTGTTTTCTGGACCGCAAAACAGCAGAGATAGACACACTAGTAGATAAGAAAAGGATTTTGATCGAAAAGCTGAAAGAGAAGCGTTCCGCGCTCATCTCTCGCACGGTCACCCGCGGTCTCCCGCCTGAAGCGGCTCGCGCCGCTGGGCTTAATCCTCACCCTAAGTTGAAGCCCTCCGGCGTTGAATGGCTCGGCGAGGTACCCGCACACTGGAGGACTGCCCAGCTTCGTCGCTTTACGCGCATGGTCACGAGCGGCTCACGCGGGTGGGCAGAGTACTACACGGATGAAGGCGACATCTTTATTCGCATCGGAAATCTTACGAGGAACTCAATACAAATTGACTTGATGGATGTGCAATACGTTAGCCCGCCGCAAGGAGCAGAAGGGGAACGGACCCGCATCAAGGCTGGCGATCTTCTTTTCTCGATAACTGCCTATCTGGGTTCGGTGGCAGTCGCGTCCGCATCGGTAGTCGGCGGCTACATTAATCAACATATCGCTCTCGTAAGGTTGGATACGACAAGACTTCTGCCCGAATTTGCTGGTTTCGCTATGCTGGCAGACTTGGGGCAAAACCAGTTTGCTGGATTTGGATATGGCGGCACCAAAGTTCAGCTCTCCCTCGATGATGTAAAGTCGCTCTGGTTGCCAATTCCTCCGGTCTCCGAACAACGTATCATCGCTGACTTTCTCGACCGCGAAACCGCCAAGATCGACCACATGGTGGCAAAAGTCGAAGAAGCAATCGAGCGGTTGCAGGAATACCGAGCGGCCCTGATCACCGCTGCCGTAACGGGTAAGATCGACGTGCGGCAAGAACAGAATAGACGCAAGAACAAAGGGGACAGCAGCCCTGCGCGGGTGGGCTTTCATGCCTGAGAAGGAATCTCTCATCCCCAGGCACGGCGGCTACCGCAAGCTGAAGAGTTTTCAGGTGGCGCAACTGGTTTACGACGTGACCGTCCGCTTCTGTGACCGCTACATCGAGAAGCGCAGCCGTACCCACGACCAGATGGTGCAGGCCGCTCGCAGCGGAGTGCAGAACATAGCTGAGGGCAGCAAGGCCGCGGGCACCTCCAAAAAGACCGAACTCAAGCTGACCAACGTAGCCCGCGCCAGCCTCGAAGAACTGCGCCTCGATTACGAAGACTTTCTCCGCCAGCGCAGCCTTCCCCTGTGGGACCGCAAAGATCCGCGCCGGACACACCTGATTGCCCGCCGCTGCGCCACCGCCGACGAGGTAGCCCAATGGACGCGCCAACAACACGCTCAACCCCCTGCCAAGTCCATGTCGTCCACAAAGTCCATGCCGTCCATCAAGTCCATGTCGTCCACAAGGTCCACTCCGCCTACCTTCCCTGAACTCGCCGCCAACGCCGCCCTGGCTCTCATTGCCGTAGCCTGCAGCCTGCTTGACCGCCAACTCACCTCGCTGGCAGCGGCCTTCGAGCGCGAGGGCGGCTTCACCGAGCGGCTCTACCATGTCCGCAAGAATGCCCGCGGAACCGCCAAATGACCCAAACCAACGAATACGCCTTCGAGTCCCACGTTGAAACCATCCTTCATGATCAGAGCGGCTGGCGTCCGGGCTCCAGCGCTGAGTGGGACGCGCCGCGTGCATTGTTTCCTGTCCGAATCTTCTCCTTCCTGCAGGGCACCCAACCTAAGCTGTGGGCCGACATGAAGGCGCTGCACGGCGCAGGTCTTGATCCTCTGTTGCTGAACACACTGGTCAAAGAGCTGGAACTAAAAGGCGCGCTGCACATACTGCGCCACGGCTTCAAGTTTTATGGCAAGACCTTCCGCATGGCGTACTTCAAACCGGCGCACGGCCTCAACGATGAAGTGCTGGCTCTCTATGCCAAGAATCACCTCACGGTCACGCGCCAGGTGCTCTGCCATCCCGGCAAGCACGATACGGTTGATCTGCTCTTCGCCGTCAATGGTCTGCCGGTTGCAACCTGCGAGCTGAAGAACCCCGGTACAGGCCAAACCTGGCGAAACGCGGTCAGACAATATCAATCCGACCGTGATCCGCGCGCGCCGTTGTTCCGTTTTAAAGAACGGGCGCTGGTCCACTTTGCCGCCGACCCGGAGGAAGTCCACATGACCACGCGGCTTCTTGGGCCGGCAACGCGCTTTCTGCCCTTCAACCGTGGCAGTCATCCAGGCGAGGTGCAGTGCGGCGCGGGCAATCCGCAGCATCCCTCCGGCTATCGCACCGGCTACTTCTGGGAAGAGGTGCTCCAGCGCGATAGCTTTCTCGACATTCTCGGCCATTTCATGTTCATCGAGAAAACGGAAGAGAAAGTTGACGATGGCCAGGGCGGACAGCGGTGGATTGAAAAGGAAGCCGTGATCTTCCCTCGGTATCACCAGCTTGACGCGGTACGCAAGATCGTAAGAGTGACCGGGCAGGAAGGGACAGGAAAAAACTACTTAATCCAGCATTCGGCAGGAAGCGGTAAGACCAATAGCATCTCCTGGCTCTCGCACCGCCTGGCCAGCCTGCACGATTCCTCTGACAAGAAAATCTTCGACTGCGTAATCGTCATCACCGACCGCCGCGTGTTGGATAAGCAGCTCCAAGACGCAATCTATCAGATTGAGCACGCTCAGGGTGTCGTCAAAGCGATTGATCAGGACTCGAAGCAGCTTGCGGAGGCCCTGATTGATGGGACTCAGATTGTCATCACCACCCTGCAGAAGTTTCCTTTCGTCGTGCGCGGGCTTTTGCGCGCCGCCGGAGCGGAGAGCCGGGAAAAGGCCACCGACCTGGAGAAGCAGAAAGCTAAGGAATGGGAAGCATCCATCGCGAGACGCAAGTATGCCGTGATCGTGGACGAGGCCCATTCCAGCCAGACCGGCGAGAGCGCCCGCGAGCTGAAAGAAGTCTTGGGAAAGGGTGCGAGCGCAAACGAGGAAGGCGAAGCCGACTGGGAAGACCGCTTGAATGAAATCATGGAGTCGCGAGGGCGGCAGCCGAATCTTAGTTTTTTTGCCTTCACCGCCACGCCCAAAGGCAAGACCCTGGAGTTGTTCGGCAGGACGGGCGCGAGCGGCCTGCCCGAACCGCTGCACATTTACAGCATGCGGCAGGCTATTGAAGAGGGCTTCATTCTTGACGTCCTCACCCATTACACCACTTACGCCATGTACTACAACCTCCTCAAAGCTGCCGAGGATGACCCTGAGCTGCCGAAGAAGAAAGCAACCCGGGTGCTGGCCAAATTCACCACTCTTCACCCCTATAACATCGAGCAAAAGACTGAGGTGATGATCGAGCACTTCAGGCATAGCGTGAAGAACCGCATCGACGGAAAGGCCAAAGCCATGGTGGTCACGTCTTCCCGCCTGCACGCCGTCCGTTTCAAGCTGGCGTTTGACCGCTACATCGCCGAGAACGGCTACACCGACGTGAGGCCTTTGGTGGCGTTCAGCGGTACCGTGCGCGATCCGGAGACCGGGTTGGAATATACGGAGCCGGGCATGAACCGTGACGTTGTCACCGGCAAACCCATAGGCGAGAACCAGCTTCCGGAACGGTTCGAGTCAATGGACTATCAGGTCTTGTTGGTCGCCAACAAATACCAGACTGGTTTTGACCAACCTTTGCTGCACACGATGTATGTGGACAAGCGGTTGGATGGGGTGCAGGCAGTACAAACGCTGTCAAGGCTGAACCGCATGATTCCCGGCAAGGACGAGCCATTTGTCCTCGATTTCGTAAATGACGCGGAAGACATCTTGCGCGCATTCAAGCCCTACTATGACAAGACCGGGCTGCAGCAAGCGTCCGATCCTTCCCAGCTCGAAAAACTGAAACATGAGCTGGATCTGGCGCAGATCTACCACCGCAGCGAAGTGGAGGCATTTGCGCAGGTCTTCTATAAGCCGAAGGAGAAACAGAGTCCGGCGGACCATGCCCACATGCAAGGCCACTTGCAGCCCGCGGTGGACCGTTTCAAGGGACTGGAGGACGAGGACGAACGCCAGGAAATCCGCGACAAGCTGAGTGGCTACGTGCAACTCTATTCATTCTTGAGCCAGATCATTCCCTATGGCGATCCTGAACTGGAGATGCTGTACAGCTTTGGAAAGTTACTGCTGCCGCATCTTCACCTGGACCGGGATGCCACTATCATCAATGTAGGCGATGAAGTGGAGCTTCATTACTATAGGCTCGAACGCGTGTACTCCGGCCCCATTGACCTGAAGCAAGGCGAGGCGCAGGGCGTGAAAAGTCCGACGGAAGTGGGCACCGGCAAAGCAAAAGACGAGAAAGCGCCGCTATCGGAGATTATTGGTGTGCTCAACGAGCGGTTTGGGACCGAATTTACGGAGGAAGACCGGTTGTTTTTTCAGCAGATCAAGGAACGGGCTTGCAAAAGCGAACAAGTCATTCAGACTGCGTTGGCCAATCCGCTCGATAAATTTGAGCTTGGCATTCGCAAACTGATCGAAGACTTAATGGTGGAAAGGATGGAGCAGAATGACAGGATCGTTACCCGATACATGGCAGATCGTGAGTTTCAGGCCGCGGCTTTTCCAATCCTTGCGCGGGAGATTTTCGAAGCGGTGCGTGGCCATGAAAATCGCTCCACAGAGGGCGCTGGCAACTGAGGAATTCCACCCACCATTCGGAGTGTTACCCACCAAGTCCTGCTGAAAGTCCGCCGTGGCGGATCCATCACGTCCATGTCGTCCACCAAGTCCATGTCGTCCAACTCCGCCCTGCTCGCCACCCTCCACGACGCCGAATTCCACGACGCAGCCCGCTTCGAGAAACTGCGTCTCGCCGGGGAGCACCGCCCGCATCCAAAAAAGAAAAAACCAGCACCACCAGAACCCGGCAGGAAGCAGAAGCAGCCGGCAACCGCCAGGGGCTGCTTTCTTCTAGAATTCGCGTCCCTTCGCATTGATTGGGACCAACCGCTGGAAGTCGGATTTTGCCTGTGCCTCTGCTCTCCCTGTTCCCCGTAACCTGTGACCTGTAACCTACCCCGCCAGGGGCTGTATTTTCTTCTCTGTGCTTTCTCCACGCCTCAGCGTACATCAGATAAATCAGCGGTAAGAACAAGGGTGTTGTTGGAGAACCAGGTTGGAATCCCCGGAACAATCGGCATCTGGTCCTTCGAGCTGATTTCCCTCGAGCGATGAAATCTTAATTAAGAACACGACTTTAACCAGTGCTCTTGAAAACTATAGACTGGCGCCATGAGTATCCGAGAAATCGACGAACTCTTCACGCAAGCGCTATCCGGTGCCTATGAAGATGACGCGCCATGGGAAGCCGTCCATGCCTTGCGCGCGATCGGAACTTGGCAAGTGTTTGAAAGAGCTGCGGAATTGTGCAAATCAACCGATCCGTTATCCAGAGCACGTGGTGCAGATGTGCTAGCTCAACTCGGAAAAACCTCCGAACACAGGGCTGACAGGTTTCTGGAAGAGTCCTACTCCGTGATTACGGACCTCGTCCGGAGGGAAACCGAGATTCAACCGCTCTCTGCCGCCATCGCTGCGCTGGGCCAATTAGACAATCCTCTTGCTGTTCCGTTGATCACGAACTTCTCTTCACACTCTAGCCCTGAAGTTCGATTCGACGTGGCATTCGCCCTGGGATGTTTTCCCAATGATCGTCGTAGCGCCGAAACTCTGCTGCAGCTAACGCAGGACAAGGATAAAGATGTTCGAGACTGGGCGACCTTCGCCCTGGGCGTCCTAGGTGATGCTGATTCTGCTGAAATTCGTGAAGCGCTTGTCCGGCTTCTTAACGACTCTGACGAAAACGTCCGAGAAGAAGCTATGGTCGGGCTCGGAAAGAGAAAGGACCAGCGTGTAGTAACAACCCTCTTGGCCTCATTGGGGCAGCCCGCAACGACCGTCAGGGTGATTCAAACCGCATACCTTATGCTCGGCATGGAGGGCGAGCAAAAAGGTTGGACTAAAGACGATTACGCTGCGGCCCTGCGTCAATGCTTTTCTCGCTGATATTTCTCGCGAATCTTGCGTGAATGGTTCCACTTCCATGATTTTCCTTGACATACTAGTTAACTAGTACTATAAAATTGAATTGTTATGCGGCCCAAACATGCCACCCTTACCCCGCAGGAACTCGAGATCATGAAGTTGGTCTGGGATCGCCAGAGCGCGACGGTGCGGGATATTTATGAAGCGCTGCTCGAACGGCGCAAAATTGCCTATACGACTGTTATGACGGTGATGAAGACACTGGAAACAAAAGGCTATTTGAAGAAACGGCGGCAGGATCGCGCGTTCATTTACCGCCCAGCCCACGCGAAGAACCAGGTCATCAGCGGCATGATACGAGAATTCATCGATCGTGTTTTCAACGGATCCTCAGAGCCGCTGCTCGTCCATCTTGTGAAAACGCGCCATATTCGGGAGAAGGATTTGCAGGCAATGGCGCGCATGATCGACGAGATAAAGTGAGCGCGCCCGAAGCTATGGAAGTAATTCGGAGTTAAGGATGAATATGCCGTTGTGGTTTTCGAATCTCGCGTTTTGGAGCGTCCAATCAGCTTTGCTGGTGGCCGCCGCCGGATTTCTTCCGTACCTTCTCCAAATTCGCCAACCCCGCGTGCTTCTTGGGTATTGGCGGACGGTTCTTGCCATTACTCTCTCACTTCCATTCCTGCAGCCTTGGCATCACGTACACGTCATCGGCCTCGGCGCGATTGCCATGGCGCCGGACATCGCCGGTTCCAGTCTCACGCCGCCACCCGATCCCACGGTTACCCAATGGCTTTTCCTCAGCCCTCAAATCATTGCCGGGATTTTCGGCTTCGTGATTTTGACGGGAATCGCCGGGCGCCTCGCAATCTTCGTTCTGGGCCTTCTCAATCTTCGCCACTTCCGTCAGGCTTCTTCGCCAATTTCCCCTTTTGCTGAAGCTGCCGCAGTTTTCCAGGAAATAAGCCACCGTGTGAACGCGCGCGCTGAGTTCCGCCTTTCCGCACAGGTGGATTCGCCCGTCACTTTCGGGTTTGCAGCGCCGGTGATTCTTCTTCCTGGACGGGTTACATCCATGAACCCACGATTTCAGGCCGCGATTGTCTGCCACGAATTAGTGCACGTTCGCCGTCACGATTGGACCCATCATTTAACCGAAGAGATTGTTCGCGCCGCCTTCTGGTTTCATCCCGCCATCACCTGGCTCATTGCGCGCGCGCGTCTGGCGCGTGAGCAGGTCGTGGATCTCGAAGTTGTAAGAATCACCCAAGCGCGCAAGACATACCTTGAAGCTCTGCTTGAATTTGCTACCGGTTGTACCCGCGCAGCCGCTATTCCTGCGCCACCATTTCTTATCGAGCGTCAGCTCGTCGAGCGTGTTGCGCTCATGTCCAAGGAGGTTCATATGTCCCGAGCAAGACTCATCGTTTCATTGGCGGCAAGAGTACTCCTGCCCGAAAGTCAGACGGCTGGAGTGCGGCTCAATCAGGACGCCGTTGTGGATACGCACAAAGGTCTCGTGAAGGGCCATGTCAGCCGTATTAGTGCGTCACCTTCAAACGGAACACGTAGCGTGGATATTGCACTGGATGCAGCGTTGCCCGAAGAGTCGGCTCGGGTCTTCAGGTCGACGGCATGATCGTCCTCGAAAAGCTCGACAACGTGGTCTATATCGGACGCCCAGTGCACGGCGCCGAACACACTTCCATTTTCCTGTTCAAGCTTGTCAATCATGGCACAGAAGCGGTCCGCGTCAACGTGAGGCTCGGGCGCTCGTCCGTGGACGCGGTCGAAGTCCTGGACGGATTGAGCGTGGGCGATAAGGTCATCCTCTCAGACATGTCAAATTGGGAGAACGTTGACCGGATACACATAAGGTGAGCGCCTCCTGGTTCAGTCAAGAATCGACCAAGGCCAGATGCTGGTTCGTAGGCTTCTGGAACCTGAGGATCGGCGTTGCTTCTCAAATACTGCTAGCCCCGTACGCGGGCAAACTCGGAAGGGATTTGGCGAATAGAAGAAATTAGCTTGCGTTCTCAGCCACTGGCAAGGTAAAGCATCCACGGTCCTGGTTCGTTGGCCCGTTTTGAAGTGATAATCATTGGTCGCGTCTGAAGCGATCACTGAGGCTCGGTTTCACCTGCGTGGTGAGGTTTTGATGTTGCTCCTCCTTTCTCCGTATGGCTCCGTGCCTCCGCATCTCCGCGGAAAGTCCGCCGTGGCGGATACCTGGCCTGCCAGGGGCTGGATTTTCTTCTCTGTGCTTTCTCCGCGCTCAGTGTCTCTGTGATTGAGAGATGTCGGTGTTGCCTTTGGTGTTGATCTTCCCTGTCCCCTGCTGAAAGTCCGCCGTGGCGGGCTGCAAGTCCGCCGTGGCGGATAACCTGCCCTGCCAGAGGCTGGATTTTCTTCTCTGTGCTTTCTCCGCGCCAGTGTCTCTGTGGTTGAGAGATGTCGGTGTTGCCTTTGGTGTTGATCTTCCCTGTCCCCTGTCCCCCGTAACCTGTAACCTACAGGGTTGACGGGCCAGACTTAGCTCGCTCCAACTTCCATGGCTTAGGCGTTGGAACATCGCCGGCGACATCCGCCGGTACCACGATTTGCAGCTGTGCCTGATCCGCTCCAGTGACCTTCATGTCAAATTGAAGGGCATCCTCTTCAGTTTCAGTGATCCGCAGTATCCCGTTCGTAAGTATGGCTTCCACGTTAACGTCGCTGCCATCAAGCACCTCAACGTCGGTGAGTTCCCCGCTTTTCGGGTCCACCTTGATATCGGCGTGAAACTTCACGGTCCCGGTCAGTTTGTCCCGTTTTTTCTCTAACTTGATCGTCTGAAAGATCTTGCCTTTGAATGTTGCCTGCCAGGTGCCGACAAACGGCTGCAGATTAGCATCCGCGTTGTGGGGCTGAGTCACCTGAACGGAAAACCCCGAGACTCCGAGACACGCCGTGATTAACAGTCCCAGGGCGCCAAGGGCCAAAGCTCGTGCCCATATCTTGCGGAGGCGATTGGCTTTTGCCAGTACATGCATGATGCGATCCTCCAGTGTGTTTGTGTCGAATAGTCCCAAAGCATACCCAACAGTTGCCGGGCGCTGCTTCGCCGCCATGGACTGGGCAATGCTCAAAAGGGAGCGGGCGTATCGCGTGCCTGTGGACAGGCATTCCGTCGCGATCTCGTCGCAGGCTAGTTCCCGTGTTTGATCGATGCGCGACTTGATCAGGGCAGCGGCAGGATGAAAGCAGATAGGCAGAAGGAACAGTTCGTAAACCAGGTTCAGAAAGAAATCGTGCCGCCGGATGTGCGCCAGTTCATGGCCCAGGACGGAAGAGAGCTCATCCTCCGATGCTTGCGAGAAGAACCACTCCGGCAAAACCAGAACCGGATCGTGGATTCCCATCGTCGCTGGCCCCTTCCCTTCCAGTGACAACAATATCGGTACGGGCCTCATGCCCAGCAGCGAGTGACATTGCTCCACCACAGTTCGCATTGCCGGTGGCATCTGCGGCTCGCTTGACTTGCGTAACATTGCCCGGAGTGACTGCCATCCGCGAAAGAGGCGAACCGCTCGATGGAAAATGAAGCCGAAGTAAAGCAGTGCGACAAACCGGACCCAGGGCGCGCCGAACTGTACCGGATGGCCGCCATGCCGCATCCCCCGCCAGAGTGCCCAGGAGGAGGCGCCCCTGAAACCCTTTTCTGCCGGCTGGACCGTGTTCGCTGCTGCCCCGGACTCGGGCCTGGGCTTGTCATTGTTTCCCGAACCACGCAAACTCGCAAAGGGAAGCAACACGGCAAGCAGCAAAGCCGCAACCCACAGTGCATGCCGATGCGAAGCAGGGCCGCGACGCAACGCTCGCGAAAGAAGCACTGTGACTGCCGCGATGACGCATGTCATCCACAGGGCGTTCGTCACATATGTGACAACCATCTCATTCACCGGATTCATTGGGCTTTCCCCTCCTTCCCGCGCTCGTGCTCCTCTACCAAAGCGCTCAACCTCTCAAGTTTTGTGGGATCGAGTTGCTCGTTCTTGACCAGGCTCATGAGGAGGCCGTCCACCGAACCGCCAAAGAGGCGATGAATCATGTCACCGATTGCGTTGCTTGCGGCCTTCTCTCGGGTCAACACGGGTGCATAGTCGTACGCCCTGCCCCGCAATCTCCGCCGTACCCTTCCTTTACGGTGAAGAACGTTGAGCATCGTCTGCACCGTGGTGTACGCCAGTTTCGGCGATCCGGCCAGTTTCTCTTGGACCGATTGGACGTTGGAAGGACCGCAGTCCCATAGCACATTCATGATCTGCAACTCCAGGGGCGTGAGTTGCTGCTGGGATTTTTGTTTGCCGCCCATTTCTATCTCCTAACGTGTTAGGAGAATAGCTCCAGGAATTTGCCTTGTCAACTAAAAATTTAGGACTAAAAAGTTAGGAGATACGGTCGTATCTCTGTGGTGAGGTTTTGCTGTTGCTCTTCTTTTCTCCGTGTGCTCTCCGTGCCTCCGCGTCTCCGTGGTGAGGTCTTGCCCTCTTCCCCTGCTGCAAGTCCGCCGTGGCGGGCTGAAAGTCCGCCGTGGCGGGCTGCAAGTCCGCCGTGGCGGGCTGAAAGTCCGCTGTGGCGGGCTGAAAGTCCGCTGTGGCGGGCTGAAAGTCCGCTGTGGCGGGCTGAAAGTCCGCCGTGGCGGATAACCTACGGGCCTTCAGTTGGCTCTCCCCTGTGACTTGTAACCTATAGGAGTTGACCTATCCCCTGCCCTGTGACTCTTTATTGGTCGCTCGCTAAACCTTTGAGAATCACGCCAGGAATGTCTTTGTTGTTGCCTTTCAATTTTGGCAATTTTGGCAATTACGGCGATTTTGGCAATCTCCCTGTCACAGCTTGTTCGACCCGGTCAAAACCGGTGGCAGGGCTGTCCCCTGTAACCTATGGGGAACAGCGGTCCACCACCATGCCGGGTGAGTGGGACCGCTGTGATTGTTAAAAGTCAGGGTGAAAAGGCATGCTGGGGAGTTGCGTCATTTGCGTATTGCCTTGCCCCAGTATCTTGTGTAATTCCTCGGCGGTGAGTTGACGGGCATTTCTGCGGCCGAGTACGCGATTGTCGTTGTTGTTTGTCATACATTTCTCCTTTCCACATTTGGTCTTCGTAACTTGGGAGCCAGATGCAAGATGCAAGATGCAAGATGGAAGATGCCGGATGGAAGATGCCAGATGCCAGATAGACGATGAACAAGCTTTGCCGTGAAAAACGCACCATGACCCAGCCATCATTGACAGGCTCCTGACAGGAGGCCAATTCTATGCCGCCCCAATCAGTTCAGCAAGGTTCCAGACATGCCGCAATCCATGTCACCAGTGCAGCCTTTTGAGACCCGGCACAGCATCGAAATGCCGGTCGCGGCTCACCACCGGGAGAGAATGCTGGCGGCACAGCGCTGCAATCCAGGCGTCATTCGATGGAATCGGTGTTCCGGCCTTTTTTAGCTCTCTACGAACGGCAGCGTACGAGATCGTCGTTTGTTCATCAATGTCCAGGATGCGGAATTTCGCCAGGTATTCGCCACAGCCACTGCTCGTATCCTTTTGACGCTTGGTGGCAGATAATGAAAATGCAAAAAGCCAACATCACAAGCAATGATATCGCTCCCACAATCACGAGTGCCTGCCTTGCCAGGCGGGCATCCTTCTCGTACTTATCGAACCTAATGTATCCAAATGCTGCCACGAGCCCCAATACGACCTCTAAGTACATTTCAAAATCTTTGTAAATTCTTTCGCTGTGCTCTTTAGTATCTCTGCCCGATCTTTGTTGGCAGAACGCGCTTGCCAAGGAATCAAGACCCCAGCAAAAGCACCGAGAAAAGCCAAACAAAGGAGTGGGATTCCGTATATGCCGAGCTCGCCCATAATTCGCAAGAATACTACGTGGGAACGGCCAGTTGAAGTCTGAACGAGTGTCCTCAACTAAGAGTAGCGGGCAAGGCTCGGACACCCAAAGCCAGCAGTCTGCGCGGCGGAACTAATGCGGGACGGCTTCATGATCATATCCAGCTTGATATTACTGTCAGGTTTTCATACGATTCCTTATTGATGAACAAACAAATTATCACCATCTCGCCTGAGATCATGGGTGGCACGCCGGTCTTTGCTGGTACGCGCGTCCCGGTGCAAACCTTCCTCGAATACATCAAAGCGGGTGAATCCATCGATAGTTTTTTGGATGGATTTCCATCCGTGAAACGCGAACAACTGATTGCCCTTCTTGATGAAGCTGGAGAGCGAATTTTGGCGACAGTTCAGTGAAAGTCCTGCTGGATGAATGTGTGGATCGGCGGTTTCGCCATGAACTATCGGGCCACGACATATCAACGGTTCAGGAAATCGGCTGGGCGGGCAAGAAAAATGGCGAATTGCTGAATCTGGCGCAGCAGAGTTTCCATGTCTTCATTACGGTTGATCGAAATCTCTATTTCCAGCAGAATCTGCCTAAATTCAACATTGCGGTTCTTGTATTAATCGCCAAAACCAACGAACTGGCGGATCTTCGACCGCTGGCGACTCAGGTTCTCGATGAATTGTCGAGAGTCCGGGGTAATGAGTTTGTGATCATCGAGAAAAAATAGAAGTACCCGCCCGCTCTTAGCCTGCTGAAAGTCCGCCGTGGCGGGCTGAAAGTCCGCCGTGGCGGATTTTCCTCCGTGCCCTCTGTGTCCTCCTTTCCTCTGCGTTTCAAAGGTCGTGGGTTTTGCTTTTGCTAAATACCAAATACTAAGTACTGAATACTCCCATCTTTTACAATACTCAAGGGACCCGCATGCAGGAAGAAGAGGTACTCGGCAAAGCCTATGACAGCCGCCTGATGAAGCGGCTGCTGGGATACCTCCGGCCTTACAAGTGGCAGGTGGTGGTGCCTTTGGTGGCCATTGTCCTCAAGGCCGCCTGCGACGTGGTCGGCCCCTACTTCACCAAGGTTGCCATTGACAAATATCTCACTGCCACCGGCGGCAAGTCTCACGGCTTGCTGGATGCGTGGCTCAGTTCGAATCCCCTCACCGGAATCGGCCAGATTGCGCTGCTCTATGTGGGCGCGCTGCTTGCCAGCTTCGTGCTGGAATATACCCAGACGTACCTGATGCTGTGGACCGGGCAGAAAGTCATGTTCGACCTGCGCAGCCAGATTTTCCGTCATCTTCAGCACATGCACATCGGCTTCTTCGATAAGAATCCCGTTGGCCGCCTCGTCACCCGCGTCACCTCGGACGTGGATGCCCTCAACGATATGTTCACCACCGGCGTGGTGGCCATTTTTGAGGATGTATTCGTGCTGGGCGGCATCCTCGGGATCATGCTGTACATGAACTGGTGGCTGGCTCTGATCACCTTCGCCGTCCTTCCCGGAATCTTCTGGGCCACCGCGCTCTTTCGCCGGGTGGTGCGCGACTCCTACCGGCGCATTCGCGTGGCCATTGCCCGCATCAACGCCTATTTGCAGGAACACGTCTCTGGGATTGTAGTATTGCAGCTCTTCAACCGTGAAGAACAGGCCTACCGGCAGTTCGACAAAGTCAACGCCCAGCACATGGACGCCTTTAAAGATGCCATCTTGGCCCACGCCATCTATTACCCGGTGGTGGAAGTGCTTTCCACCATTGCCATTGCGCTGGTGTTTTGGTTTGGCGGCCTTCGCGTGATTGCCGGCGCGTCCATGCTCGGCGTCCTGGTGGCCTTCATGCAGTATGCGCAACGTTTCTTCCGCCCCATTCAGGATCTGAGTGACAAATACAACATCCTCCAGGCGGCCATGGCCTCCAGCGAGCGCGTCTTCAAGCTGTTGGATACGCCCGTTGAAATCGTCTCGCCTGCGCTTCCCGCCAAAACCACCGGCCAGGGACGGATTGAATTTGACCATGTATGGTTCGCCTACCGGAAGCTGGAAACTCAACCGCCTGCCGGCGCGAACGGCGTCCACGCTCCCGTCAGTGCGAATGGCGACGCAAATGGCGGTTCAAATGGCGGCGAACCGGATTATGACTGGATCCTGCGCGATGTCTCCTTTGTGATTGAGCCGGGCGAGAGCATTGCCATCGTGGGCCACACCGGCGCCGGCAAAACCACCATCATCTCTCTTCTCCTGCGCTTTTATGAAATCCAGCGCGGCGCCATCAGGATGGATGGCGTGGACCTCCGCGATATGGACCTCAAGGATTTGCGCCGCCGCTTTGGCGTCGTGCTTCAGGACCCCTTCCTGTTCAGCGGCACCATTGAAAATAATATTCGCCTCGGCTCGCACTGGGTTTCCGATGAGCAGGTGGAATCTGCCGCGGAGAGCGTGAACGTGGCCGATTTTATCCGCGGCCTGCCGCAAGGCTTTGCCGCGCCGGTGCTCGAGCGGGGCAGCACCCTCAGCACCGGCCAGAAGCAGCTCATCTCCTTTGCCCGCGCGCTGGCCCACAATCCAAAAATTCTCGTCCTCGATGAAGCCACCTCTAGCGTGGACACGGAAACCGAGCTGCGCGTTCGCGACGCCCTCAGCCGTATGGTTGAAGGCCGTACCTCCGTGATCATTGCCCACCGCCTTTCCACCATTCAGCGCGCTGACAAGATCATTGTCATGCACAAAGGCCAGGTGCGCGAGATCGGCAATCACCAGGAACTCCTGGCAAAACGCGGAATATACTGGAAGCTCTATCAACTCCAGTACAAGGAACAGGAACTGGAAGAGATCGGGGCATCGGGTCACCGGGTCATCGGATCATCGGACACGGACTAACACATCCGCATCGCATGCTTTTCAATCACCAACTTACCAGGGTCGCAAATCATCCATCTCTTAAAGTCAATTGCAGCTCAAGCCTTGTCATTCCGAGCGGCAGCGAGGAATCTGCTGTTGATTTTTCCTGAGCTCTCGCGGGCCGCCAAACTCTCTCCGGCAACTTACGAAATTACCCAATTCACTGCTCAATCCAATTAGATCGATTTAGGTAATACCGTGCCCACGACCAAAGTCGCCCATTCCAGGCTTTCGTCATCCCGAGGCTTCTCCACGGGAGTGGAGAGGCGGAGGGACCTTGTGCTTTCTTTCTGTTCGAAGCGGCACACTATTTGCTAAAACGCTCTAGCCCGTCCAACTGAAATGTAATAATCGTCGAGCATGCAGATCCTGATTTCCGCCGGAGAGGCCTCCGGCGATAACTACGGCGCGCAACTCATCCAATCGATTCAACAGCTCGCGCCGGACTCCCGGTTTTTCGGCATGGGCGGCGAGAAAATGCGCGCCGCCGGATGCAAACTCCTGGTCAATGCCAGTGAAGTCGCGGTGGTTGGCCTGGCTGAAGTCCTCACCCATCTTCCCGCCATTCGGCGTAAATTCAAGGGTTTGGTGGAAGAGGCCCGGAAACGCCTTCCCCAGGCTGCCGTCCTCATTGATTTCCCTGACTTCAACCTGCGCCTCGCGCGCCGGCTTCACCGGTTGAACATTCCTGTTTTCTATTTTGTCAGCCCTCAGGTGTGGGCCTGGCGCACCGGCCGTGTCAGGCAGATTCGCAAGTATGTTCGCAAGATGATCGTGATCTTTCCCTTTGAACAGGAGTTTTATAAAAGCCATGGCATTGAAGTCTCTTACGTGGGGCATCCCATGGCCTATGCGCCCGAGCCGGTAATCTCGCGCCAGGAATTTGCCGGCCGTTACGGGCTCGATCCGGCAAAGCAGTGGATCGCCCTGCTCCCCGGCAGCCGGAAAAAAGAAGTCCAGATGAACCTGCCGCCCATGCTGCAGGCCGCGGAAAAGCTTGGCGGCCAATATGAATACGTTCTGCCGGTGGCGTCCACGCTGCAGGGCGATTGGCTGCGGCAGCAGCTCCTCTCCGCGAGCGCGCAGATCAAGCTGAGCGTGAACTCCCGGCTCACCTTGAAACACTCTCATGCGGCGGTGGTGGCCAGCGGAACGGCCACCGTGGAAGCGGCCCTGGCGGGGACCCCGTTCGTGGTGGTCTATCGCCTCTCTCCAATCACCTGGCTGTTGGGACGCCGCCTCGTCCGGCTGGACACCTTTGCCATGGCCAACCTGATCGCCGGCCGCCGGATCGTCCCCGAGCTGATCCAGCGCGACTTTACCGGCGCAAATGTGGTGCGTGAGTTGAGCGCCATCCTGCCCGAGGGCCCGCGCCGCCAGCAGATGATCGCCGATTTGCAACAAGTGCAGGCCCGGCTGCGCGATAGCGACCCTGCCGAGCCACCCGCCATGCGCGCCGCCCGCGAAATCATGGGCGTATTTCAAAAATGAGTTGACGCGAAACCCTCGGTGAAAGCCCCATGCTGGGCTTCAGCCCAGCATGCGTCAGCATCCGGGGAGCGCCCTTCCCAGCCCTGAACGAGGGTGCTGCCACGGGTGTCTGCCTCGTCGTCATGCTCGATTACATAAGCGCTCTGTCATCCAATCAAAGGTCCCGTAAAGCGCACGCGCGTTGTCTTCAGCGCGTGCGTAGAGTTGTTAGCCTGTCCTGAAGCGACCTTGCGAAACTGAAGGAAGGGATCTGCTCCGCCCAAGTTTCGGTTCCCCAAGCAGTTGGCAATACCGGAGCCTCGAGGATCATTGGGTAACGGCTATTCGTGTTCTCGCGTCCCGCCCGTTAACGAACGAGATTCAACCGGATGCATCGATAACCAGCGATCCGCATCGGGCGCGGTTCTCGTCCTTGCGCGTGAAGGGAGTGCCCCCAATTGTTAAGAATTATCAAGTCCTCAGATTCTATGCACTCCAGCCAATAGCAGAACGTTCATCAGGGTGCGTCCACAAACTTGGCCTGTGACTTTTTTGAGTCGTCGATTAAACCGTTTAGAATCAGGACGGCGCGTGATGCATTGAGGCTCTGGGTGTTTCTTTTTGATGACCCGATGCACCGATAGCCCGATGCACCGATTGCATCCCCGATTAGGTCCCAGCCGAAGTCACAGACGATTGCATCCGCTTAAAAACCGGCGCCGTCGCTGTGGTGCAAACGCAGCTTTTCTGTAAGAATTTACATCTAAGGCAATTATCGCCATCAGCTTTGGAGTGTCTCATGCAAACTGCACGACCGCCCCTGCGACGTGCTTATCTCTTAGTTGGCCTGATGTTTTCTCTTCTCCTTCCCGCCCTCGCGGCGGAAAGGTCACGAGTCAAAGCCGAAGACTATTTGATAGACGCCGAGATTTACCCGCAGACCCATCAGCTCACCGCCCATGTGCGAGTCAAGTTCACTGCCCTGGATGACACTCAATTTGGCAGCTTTGAGTTGAACAATGCCCTGCGCGTCACCAAAGTGCTGGACGCGAATGGGAAGGCGCTCTCCGCTGAACGCATCAGTCAGGATAACGTGATCCGTGTTGCCTTCCCCACCGGCTTGACCAAGGGTGCATCCGGCACCATTACCTTTGATTACGAAGGCAAGCTCGCCAGCGCGGACGATAGTCCCGTGGAGGGGCTGAAGCTGGCTTATATCGGCGAGGAGTCCACCTACCTGCTCTATCCGGGGCGCTGGTTTCCTATTACCAATTACGGCATTGACCGTTTTACCGCCACCATCAATGTAACCGCGCCTGTGGGCACCATCATCATCGGCAGCGGTCTGGTTCCGGCTTCCAAACAGGTCCCTGCCGCCAAGACCCTCGCCACCTTTAGCTGGACAAAGCCAAGCTTCCCCGGCACCATCATTGCCGGCCCCTTTGTTGAGGCCGATAGCGGAACGGTGCGGGTTTTCGTTCTTCCCGACAAAAAGCCGTATGCCGCCGCCTACGCCGACACGGCCAATAAAGAACTGGAATATTTCTCCGGCATTTACGGCCCCTCAACCACGCCGTTTTTACGCGTGGTCCAACTGCCGGGCGATACCGTTCCCGCCTGGTGGGGACCGGAAATTGCAGCCATTGCTGGCCGCGACATTCAGGAAAAAACCAACTACCGGCTTCTGGCCGATACCATCGCCCACCAGTGGTGGGGCGTGGCCGTAAACCCGGCCAGCAAGGATGATTGGTGGCTGGTGGATGGCGGTGCGCGCAATTCGGAGATGCGCTACGTACAGAACTTTGCCGGCGAGCAGGCCTTTGAAGAAGCCACCAAGGATATGTCCGTCGGCGCGCTCGCCTATGACACCGTGCCGCTCTCCAGCATCAACAAGCTGGAAACATTCTCCTCCCAGTTCCAGGCCCTGGCCATGGACAAGGGCGGCATGATCTTCCACATGCTGCGTTGGGTCATCGGAGACGCCGCGTTTGATAAGAGCATGAAGGAATTCATGTTTGCTTTTGGCGGAAAAGCCGCCAGCGTTGCCGACCTCCAGGCGATTGCGGAAAAGAACTCCGGAGAAAAACTCACCTCCTTCTTCTCTCAATGGGTGGATGGCACCGGCGCCCCTGAATTCAAATTGAAATACACCGTCTTCCGCATCAAGAAGGGCTTCCGCATCGTGGGGCAGGTTTCCCAGGACCTGGATCTCTTCCGCATGCCCCTGGAACTCAAGGTCGATACCGACGGCCAGAGCGAGATGAAGCGCGTTGAGGTGGTCGGGACCCAGTCGTCATTCTCGGTGGAAACCTTCGGCAAGCCGCGCCGTCTCACCCTCGATCCCAACAATTGGGTGCTCAAGAACTCGGCCGATCTGCGGGTGCGGGTAGCCATCCGCCGCGGCCAGGAGTTGACGCAGCAAGGCAATCTTTCCGAGGCGCTCACTGAATTCAACAAAGCGCTGGAAGTGAACAAAGGCAGCTCGCTGGCCCACTATCGCATTGCGGAAGTTTTTTATGTCCAGCGCAACTACCAGTCTGCCGCCAACGAATACCGTGAGGCCATCAACGGCGATAACGATCCCAAGTGGACGGAAGTCTGGAGCCACATCGGGCTGGGCAAAATCTTTGATATTACCGGCCAGCGCGAGCGCGCGGTCAACGAGTACCGCCAGGCAATCCAGACCAACGACAATACGCAGGGTGCCCTGGACGAAGCGCGCCGCTATCTTTCGGCGCCCTACCAGCGGGACACAAAGAAAAACGGGATGTAAACCGCATCCGCGATCAATGCTGCTCGTAAGTTATTGTATCTAAAAGAGATACAATAAAGTCCCGCGCGAATTGTTTTCAAAATTACGGACATCTACCAGACTTTTCAGTGCTTAAACGCCTCGTCCGATTCTGCCCCCGGTCGTGGCTTCCACTCCAGCGTGTAGTATTCGCCGCGATCGCGCGCCCACGGATCGAACACGTCGATCACATTTTCCAGTTCAGGAGCTAACTCAGGGATGTTCCTGAGCAGGATGCGCTTCAGCGGCGAGACTTCCTGCTCGTGGCCATTCGGCTTGCCTTTCTCCATCATTGGGCCGTCGCCATTCTCCGTGACCCATTTGATTCCCAGCGTCGTATAGAACTCGGGCCGGAAACTGGAGGTAAAGAAGCGATCGCTGAAGAGGCGGCGGGATGCGTTGAGGATGAAGATCTGGAACTGCGTCTCGGAGATGGCGAAGCCGTGCGGGCGCGTCGTTTCCGCCAGCCAGCCTACTACGGCGTCCAGGTCTTCCACGTTATCCACCAGGCTGCCGTTGGGATGGCCGAGGCAGTCGTTAATCTGGGTGCCATCATCGTTGAGTTGCACGTCTGTGATGATTTTGGAGGCGTCACACTTGTGCTGGCCGTAGACCTCACGCAGGGTCTTGACCAGATCTTCCTGCTGCGAACGCGCCGGCGTGCCGGCGGCGAGGTGCTGGTCCACGTAGTCATCAAAGCTGGTGAGCTGCCTGAGTCCCAACTCCCGGCGGAGCTCGTTGAAGCGCGGCACGCCCCGCTCGCGATCGCGGAGGATATCCAGCGCCGGGACATCCAGCATGTTGGTTTCTGTATTCAATCGGGGCATGGGCAGGTTCTGGAGAAACTGCGGATGGTTCTGCAGGGTGAGAGTGCCGGAGCGCTGCCGTCCCATACTGAGCGCCCAGTTGGCCAGGCCGTTGGATTGCATTTCCCCGGTTGCGCCGGAGCGGAAGGTCTTGGCTACCGGCACTTTCTGGCGGACCACATTGGGATCGTTCTGCCAGTCGCGCAATTCGATCAGGTCCGGCACCAGAGGATGCAGCCGGTAGACAGTAACGAATTCCTCGGGAAAATTAAAGGGAACGCCGAAATGGTTCGTGCCGCCGTTGATGTCGTCAGGGTTGGCGATATTCCATCCTGGTTTATTGCTCCCCTGGCCTACGATTCCGGGTCCGGAGGCAAAAACCGAATACCATTCATTCGATTTAGCGCCGGTGTCACGACCGATGTGGCTGATAACTTCCTGCAAGGCCTTGGTGGCAACTTCGTTCTTCCCTCTCAGCAGCCCGCTCCAGTTCGCATTCATGCCCTGATATAGAGGTTCGTTGTAAAGAAGTTGAGTAGTCCACTCGATGGTGTGGATCTTGGCAATTTCCGCCGCCACTACCAAGCGCGCCACCTGGAACAGTTCCTCATCGGTCACATCCTTGTTGCGAATTATGCGGTCGGGATTGCTGGGATTGCGCAGTCCGGAATCCTCATCCGGAGCGGCGGCTGTCTTTTTCCGGAAGGCATCCACGAAGGAGTTGTGCTCCCGGGCAAAGAGGTTGTGGTAAAAGCTCATGCCGATGTTCCAGTTGTCAGGAAAGGCCGTTGCTTCCTGGCCGGCCCATGCAGGATTCATGGGATCGCCCGGCTGCAATAGCGGCAGCAGCGTATCTTTCCCGCTTTTGGTCAGCAGCAGCCTGGCGTTGTCCTTGGGGTCTCGCTTGACGCGCTTCAATGAGGTTTCATCGTAACCATAGAGTTGGGAGGCGTCCCACCATGCGGTGACGTTGTTGCTGGTGGTCTTATAGGCACGATTGATGTAGGTCTTGCCGTTGGATTGAAAAGTTCCAGGGTCAGTCGAATTGGCGATGAAAGAGCTGTCCACGCGATCGCCAGGGCGGCAACCCAGCTTCTTTACATCTTCCGGACTCAGATTCTGGCAGCCGGTGGATTCCATTGCAGGCGCGTTATGGCCTTCTTCCAGGTGAGAAAACCAATCGTGGGTCATGAACTGGATCCAAAACGCGGCCAGCACGTTGAACGCAGGAGCGGGACTGTAATCGCACTCAGCATCTTTGGAGTTGCCATCCAGCCCCAGACCGGCGCGGCATTTTTCCGGATGCGATTGAGGGCGGGTGAACAGCTTGCGACTGATGACCTGCGGATCGGGCTGAAACAAGCTGATGCGGCCTCCGTGCCGGTTTTTGGCCAACTCATTCTTGCCCAGGTCAGGATAGGTGGTTTCAAACTCGACCATGCGGGCAAACAACTGGTTAGTCGCGCCCATGGCGGGGTTTCGAATGTCATTGCAGATGCCGGTGAGGGTACGGAAGCGAACCAGGTCGCCGGTGCAAAGCTGGTCGTTATCACCGCCCACGGCTTTGTAGTTGGGATTGTCCCTGGCCAGCCGCATCTCCGGCCAGGCTTTCAGTGACGGGCCGGGAATTCCAGCTTTGCCGTTGGTGAAGGCTTCAAAGGTGTTGCTGTTATCGAGGATGTTGAACTTGATGAGTTCAATGCGCTGGTACTCAACGTCAGTGAGTGCGCCGAGGACGCCGCGCTGCGTCTGCGTGGTCCAGGGCAATCCTTTGGAATTCGCATCTGCGGTACCCCAATAGTTGGTCCAGTCAAGCCAGGGAGTGGCGCGATACTTTTGCGCGTTGTCGCCGCCCCGGCAGCCCGCAGTGTTCTCCTGTACTTTTCCCAGGAAGCGCTTGAGACGGTCGCCAATGGGACGAAAGCCCTCGTGGGCGACGCTGACGCAATCCGCCACAGAGGTTCCTTCAATCCACCACCACGTGCCTCCCACCCCGGACAGGGCAATCAACAGGCTAATCAAGACAATCCATGATTTCCGGCGCGGCGGTTTTGCGGTATTTGTGGCGGGTGCGGTCATAGCGATTTTCCTCCTGTTGATGAACGGCGGTTGTGTTGTTCTTTGTTAAAGGGAAAGAATGCGCGTAGTTTAATGCGAAAGTTGATTGCCGCCAAGTGCAAAGTGGGATTCCGTATTTAGCACTTGGTACAGAAGAAGGTAACAGGTCACAGGGGACCCGCCACGGCGGATTTTCAGCAGGTGATAGGGAAAGCAACACCCTGAATCCCAACACCTACCAGGGAGACTCGCGGGCACGGCCAAAATCTAGTTATTGGAAAAGATTGCGTGCGGATTGTTCCGGGAGGGTGATTTCCCTGGCGCATTCGGGGTCGTCGTTTTTAACGGAGTTCACGCGGGTGCTTACCGGGTACTTCTTCATCCATCGTGGATCGAAAGGCCTCAACAAATCAGCGATTCTGGCGGGGTCGCTTATGCCTGGATCCAGCCAAAAGTCGTAATCTTCTCGACGGAGAATTACGGGCATGCGGTTGTGAACGTCTGACACCAGGGCGTTGGCGTTGGTGGTAAGGATGGTGCACGATTCCACGGTCTGCTGGTTCGGATCTTTCCATCGGTCCCACAGGCCGGCAAAGGCGAACATTGAACCATCGGCCATGCCAAAGCTGTAGGGCTGCTTTTGCTTTGGACCCAAGGTCTTCCATTCGTAAAAAGCGTCTGCCGGAATCAGGCATCGCCTCCGTTGGATGGCCTCCCGAAATGCGGGTTTGGAAGCCGCCGTTTCCGACATGGCGTTGATGGTCTTAAATCCGATTGCGGAGTCCTTCGCCCAGTATGGAATCAGGCCCCAGCGGGCCAGGGAGAATCTACGCACCGGGCGGACGGAGTCTTGGCGGATGGTGGGAATCACGTCTGTCGGGGCGATGTTGTAGCGGGGCGTCCATTCGAGTTCGTCTTCGACAGCGAAGTCTTCTGCTACTTCTTTGCCATGCCGCGAGAGTCGGAAGCGTCCGCACATATTTTTGTCTTGCCGCAGATTTTCGCAGATGGTCGCAGATAAAAGCCAGTTTCTGGCCCGCACCGCGCGAGAGCGGCGTGAGACCAGAGCCATCAAAGTTACGCGATATAGATAGCGGTAGTAAGGCTTTACCGGCTTCGCGTCCGGAGGCGCTGAAGCAGATCAGGCGACGCAGCTGGTCCACCTGGATGATGTCTCGCTCGATCCACTCGCCGCAGGTGATCTGGTCTTTCAGCTTGCCTGTCTGGCCGTCATAGAGATAGAGGTGGCCCATCCATCGCGCTCAGAACCCAGACTACAACCTTGCCATCGGCGCTGACTGAATTCCATTGATACAACCAATCAGAAAAGTGAGATTGATCTAAAGAGGCACCACAGGCCGGGACATTTCATATTCGATCACAGCCGGGTCGTTGGGATAGGGTTCGGTGCGTCCGGTTAGGGTGAATCCCAGGCGATGGTAGAAGGTAATGGCGGTTTGGTTGACGCTCGTCACCATCAACTGCACAGTATGAGCCCCGCGCAGGCGAGCCCAGGCGATAGCCTCATTCACTATCAGACGACCGACGCCCCGCTGACGGTGCGTGGGAGCCGTCCACATGGAGACCAGTTGCGCACGGATTGCATCATCCGGATCGAGAAGCGTGCCGCCGATGCCGCAGGGGGCGTTCCCGGCGTCTCCATCCGTGGCGAGGTACAAGATTTTTCTCTCTCCGCTCCAATCGGCTGCGCGTTTGAACCAATCGGCATCCGTAAGCTGAGACTCTTTGGCGTAGGTCGAGCCGAAGGCGCTCGGAGCATCCTGGAGCGCGCGAAGGCGAGCGGCCTTGAAGATTAGTGCGTTTTGTCGGGTGATTGGTTCGAGAGTAATCATGAGCGTCCGAGATTTCCATGATAACGATCAACCTACAGTGTCGCTGCAAGAAATTCTCGGTTTCTCGTTCTTACGGTTGGGGGTGAGAATCTCATGTTGCGAATAGGGACGGAGAACAGGAAGCAACTTCTCTGGCTGATCGTGCTGTCGGCGACGGTCGCAATGGTGGCAATTTATAACAGCCGGCAATCGGAGCAAATGGCTTCACCTGTTCCTTCCGGCGCTGCAGCAAGCGCAGCTCCTCCGAAGAGGCCCGGTACACGGCAAAGAACTCTTGAGGAGGCAAGGTTTCTTGTGGATACCCTGCCATTGAGTCAGCAGGGGACATATGAGATCGGTGGAAGAAATATCTTCCGTATGCAAGAGACCAGGATCGAATCCCACAAATCCTCCGTAACCCCGCCGGAGAGCGGCAGCGGGACAAAGCCGGAAACAGTGCAACTTTCAACGCCAATCCCTTTCAAGTTTTATGGCTTTGCTGACAAGTACAAGGAATCTCGGCGTATTTTTCTCCAAGATCACGAGGATATCTTTGTAGCTACACCGGGCGATACCGTTGGAAGACACTACAAAGTTCTAGAAGTCTCAAAAGACAGCGTAACTATCGAGGATGTGCTCCATAACAATCGGCAGGTGATTCCGCTTACCGGGAGATGAGCGAGTCCATTCAATGCACCGGAGGTTCTGCGCCCATCAGGTAACGCACCAGGTAATCGTAGGTGCGGCGGGTTGTGTACTGGGCAAATTGGGTTGCGTGGCCTGCCCCCATCAGGTACACCAGATCAAAGTCTTTGTCGGCTTTTATAAGCGCATCCAGAAACTGGTTGGTGGAACCCGGCGGCACATTTTCATCCAGTTCGGCCATCAGGATGAGCAGGTGGCCCTTCAGGTTTGCGGCTTTTTGCCGCATGTCAATTATCTTCCAATTCTGCGGCACTTCGTTGGGCGTGGGGCGAAGGTGAGTGCCATCACTATAAACAGGCGGGCCCTGGTAGCCATACCATTCCTCGCAAGGATAGACATTGTGCATGCCTCCGGGGGGAACATCAGCAACTCCTACTTTGAAGAAGTCCGGGAAGTTCAGCATTCCCCAGATGGCACTCCATCCGCCAAAGGAACCACCCACGATTCCTACCCGGCCCGTATCGACGTAACTGAATTGCTCACTCAGCTGCTTGATCACGGCCACATGATCATCCAATCCAATCATATTGAGTTCGCCGTAGCCGGCCTGAGAGAACTGGCGGGAACGGTAGGGAGTGCCGCGGGCGTCAATGGCCACCACGATGAATCCCAGCTCGGCCAGCATTGCGCTCGTGGGGAAAGAGGGCACGCCGTAGATGGCGTGGAGAAAGTTTCGCGGGACCACCGGAGTCACCGGCGTGGCATATTCAAGATCGATGACCGGGTAGCGCTTCGCCGGATCAAAATCACTGGGCTTGTAGACCAGGCTCCAGAGGTCCGTCTTGCCGTCGGCGGCTTTGGCTACGAATTCTTCCGGCGGATGATAGTGCGCGGCGAAGAGTGCCGTGGCATCGGCTTTCTCGAAATTCGAGACCAGCTTTCCATCATCCGTGGAACGAATCACTGTCTGTGGAGGCTGATCGGGAGTGGAAAAATTGTAGACCACAAACTTGCCGCTGGGAGAGACTGCATCGTAACCCTCAACGGCATCCAGGCCGAGCGGTCTATCTTCCCGGCTGGTAAGCATGTGGTCGGCGCGCTCGGGTGAGAGCAGCGTGAGACCAGAGCCATCAAAGTTCACGCGATATAGATAGCGGTAGCAAGGATTCCCGGCTTCGCGTCCGGAGGCGGTGAAGTAGATCCGGCGGCGCTGCTGGTCGACCTGGATGATGTCTCGCACCAGCCACTCGCCGCGGGTGATCTGGTTCTTCAGCTTTCCTGTCTGCCCGTCGTAGAGATAGAGGTGGCCCCATCCATCGCGCTCAGAAAACCAGACTACATCTTTGCCATCAACGCTGATCCACACGTCGGGAGAATCCCAGGGACTCGGGCTCATCTCCATGCGCGGCATCATATGTTCTTCCACCACGGTGCGCACGTTGCCGGTGGCGATATCCACGTCGAACAAGAATCCTGACTCCATATTTTCGCCGACCGCCACGGCATATAGATGGCGACCATCGGCGCTCCACCACTTCTTACGAATGGGCAGGCCGTCAGGATCGACGGCCAGAAGCTTGTCATAGGGAAAGTTGATACGACGCCAGGTCCCGGACGGAACGTCAAAGGCCAGCCACTCAAGGACAGGCGGCTTCTCACCCACCAGGGCCATGCGTACGAGGTGCAACTTGGGGCGGAAGCTGCCATCCGCGGGGGCGGTCTCCACGTAGGGATAGTCGGCTACGTGACGCTCATCGGCATGGGGAACGATTACGGTGCGCGAGTCGGGCGACCAGTACGAGGCCATGGGAGGCAGATGGTGCCCAGCCTGGAGCGCGCGCTCGCGGGGAATGGAGGCGTCATCAAATTCGCCCAGATAGGCGCCATAGCCAAAATGCTCGACCCCATCGCGGGTAAGCTGGCGGTCCTGCTGCGTCCCGACATCGCGCAGCCAGAGATTGTTGTCACGGGTAAATACACCCCACTTCTTGTCGGGAGAGATCAGCAGACCCTCGTTGGGATCACCAGCCTGACCTGGCGCCCTGGGCGAGAAAAAGGTAATCTCCAAAGGAGGCGGCGGGAAGACCGGCGTCCCGGGAGAACAGCTCGCCGGTTGGAGCTTGCAGTCATACTCCTTGCCGCGAGCCTTGATGCGGACCGAGCTGCGATCAGCGGTGAAGGCAAGGTCTCCGAACGGCAAAAAGTCTGCTGTGGCCGGTGTTCCGCCGGCTTTGGCAAAGGCCTGCGCCAACGCCTGGTGGTCAAAGGCGGGCTGAGCGCGGCCGGTGGACGCGTCCACCAGAACAAATTCGCGGCCTTTCGTAGTGTCGCGAACATACCAGAACTCATCATGCTGGCCGATCCAGTGTGGTACCACAAATCCATTTTTCAGCTTGTGCAGGAGGACGCCGGCCTGCATCTGATTGGAACGTGCGTAGTCTTCAGCCGTGAGCTGTGCTCGCGTCTGCGGTGAAGGTGTTTGGGAGAGGCTTGGTAGGGGGAACGCTAGAAGCAAAAGGACCCATAACGGATTGGATTTCATTTGTCGCACTCCTGGACGGCGCAGGAACTCTGGAACATTTTGAAGAGTCTTTCCGCAAGCTGTAAAGTCAGCAACCGGGGAACCGCTTTAGCGCAGGGGGCGGAAGAATTCCCGTAAATCTTGCGCGAGAAGCTCGGGTTCCTCCATTGCCGCAAAGTGGCCACCCCTGGGCATTGCCGTCCAGCGCACGATGTTGTAGCCGCGCTCTGCCAGCGCGCGCGGCGGCATAGCAATCTCTTTGGGAAAGAGGGCCACGGCCACGGGAGGCTTTACGCGGTTGGTGGGTGAAAGCTGAAACGGGTGCTCGCGCGTTTCATAATACAGGCGAGTTGAGGAATGAATGGTCTGCGTGGCCCAGTAGATCATGACGTTGGTCAGCAGTTCATCCCGCGTGAAGATGCTCTCCACGTCACCCGAGCAGTCACTCCATGTGCGAAATTTTTCAATGATCCAGGCGGCGAGGCCCACAGGGGAATCGTTCAGCCCATATCCCAGCGTTTGCGGTTTAGTACTTTGAATATGGCTGTACCCGCCCTCGAGGTCCCACCATCCACGAAGTTCCCCAAGGTAGGATTTGGCAACATCGTCTGCCGGAGGCTGGTTCAATGTGCCGCCGAGAAGAAAGCGTCCGGCAATGTAGTTGAGGTGAATCCCGATGATGCGTTGAGCATGGTCGAGGCCGAGGGCTGTAGAAACGGCCGCTCCCCAATCGCCGCCCTGGGCAGCGAAGCGCTCGTAGCCTAGTTCTCCCATCAATCGGGCCCACAGTTCCGCCACCTTGAACGGATTCATGCCGCGCTCCCGGGGACGGTCAGAGAATCCATAACCCGGTAACGACGGGACGACCACATCGAAGGCATCTTCCGCTTTTCCGCCGTGGGCCTCGGGATCGGTCAGAAGCGGGATGATCTTCGCCATTTCCATGAAGCTTCCCGGCCAGCCATGAGTGATGATGAGCGGCAGCGGTTTTGGAGCCTTGCTGCGGACATGCGCAAAGTGGATGTGGAATCCATCGACGGCGATTCGATATTGAGGAAGTTGGTTCAGCGCCGCCTCTTGCCGCCGCCAGTCGTAGGTCTTCCGCCAGTACTCGGCCAGCGATTGCATGTAGCTGAGACTTGAGCCCATCTCCCAACCAACGTTGTCAAGCGCGTCCGGCCAGCGCATAGCATCGAGCCGTCGGTTCAGATCTGCGAGCACGGCTTCCGCTACGTTGATGTTGAACTTTTCGATGGCCATTTTTGATCATTCTCCCGATGTCTCTCGATTGCGACTGCGCGGTGCCAGGTCTCGGTTCGCCAGTTCTCGGTCCAACGCTCAACGGTAGGCGGCGGCCTGGATGCCGTACAGCTCCGAGTACTGACCGCCCTTGGCCATCAGTTCATCATGCGTACCTACTTCCACGAGCCGTGCGCCATCGAGCACGACGATGAGATCGGCCATACGGACGGTGGAGAAACGGTGCGACACCAGGATGGTGATGCAGCCGCTGGCGCTCTCGCCGGTGCTGCGCGCTGCAGCGGCATAACGCTCGAAGAGTGCGTGCTCCGTCTCGGCGTCCAGGGCGGCGGTGGGTTCATCCAGGACCAGGAGCAGCGGCAGATCGCGCATGAAGCCACGGGCCAGAGCAAGCTTCTGCCACTGGCCGAATGATAGCTCGACTCCGCGCGGCCAGGTGGGACCGAGCTGGGTATCGAGGCCTGAGGACAGCCGGGCGACGACGTCGCCGGCGCCTGCGCGCTCGACGGCCGCGACTACAGCGAGCTCGTCATCCAGCCGTGGAACATCGCCTAGACCAACGGTGTGCCCGGCGCGGAATTCAAAGCGGAAAAAATCCTGGAACGCGCCAGCGAGCCGGTCTCGCCACTCGGCGGCAGACACGCGGGCTAACGGCGTCTCGTCCAGCAGGATGGAACCGGACGAAGGCTCGTACATCTTGGCCAGCAGCTTGACCAAGGTGGTCTTGCCGGCGCCGTTCTCACCCACGATGGCGACGACCGCGCCCGCAGGCAGAGTAAGCGATACATCATCCAGCACAACGCGTGAGGTGCCGGGGTAGGCGAACGATACATGGTCGAGCCGGATGCCGTGGCGCAACACGGTGGGAGCCGGGAGACCGCCCGCCGCAGCGACGGAGGCGGCGTAGTCCTCAAGCCACGCGAGACGCCGCGAGCCGTCCATCCAGAATCCGCGCAGGAATCCAACCTCGCCCACAGTGGCGCCGATGTATGCCGACAACCGCGCACCTGCGGCGAGCACCAGCAGCACCTGGCTGGCAGGCGCGCCAAGGCTGGACGAGACGAACACGACCGCGCCCACATACGCTAAGCCGAATATGGCCCACGCAAGCGTATGCCACAAAGCAGAACCCCAGCGAGCGGCCGCCACCGGTCCGTAGCCGCTCTCCCACGCCGACCGGCGTTCTGAAACCAGCAGTTCTCCGATGCCGGTGACGCGCACTTCCTTGCCCGGCGGGGCAGTGGTGGCGATCGTGAACAGGTGACGGGCGAGCCGATTGGTTTGTGCTCCACGCTCCTGGGCGGACCTCTCGACCTGGGGCCGCCACGTGGATGTCAACACGGTCGGTACGGCAAACACCGCGAGCAGGATGAGCGCCGGATGGATCGACACAAGCAAGGCCAGGGTGACGCCCAGCCGCAAAATCCATCCGAGCGTGGAAAACACCGACATGTACATGTGGTCGAGCACGAACACCTGGTTGCGGAGCATGGAGAGCCGGTCGAGATACTCCGGGCGCTCCTGATGCGCGATGGTTGCGACCGATGCCTGCAGTTGCGCGACGTGCGATTCGAGCGCGATGGTCACCTTGTCACGGAAACGCCGCTGCACGCGGGTGCTGACGGTGCGGAGAAACCAGGTGGCGGCCGCGGAAACGCCGAGGCCGATGGCCGCGCCTTGCACCATGCCGGTCCGGTGCTCCAGGATGCCTTTGCCGAGCAGCATTAGCCACAATGCGAGGAGGGCATCGGGCAGGGCAGCGAGTTGCGAGAGGACGAACGATACGGCCATCAGACGCGGCTCGTGCCGATAGCCCAGCTTGCACAACCGCCACATCGACGAGAGCGCCGGAGGCAACGGCCCAATGGCGCGATCTCGATCAGGAGAGGACGTCATAGGTTGTTCCCTCCTCCGCTTCTGCTTCCCCCAGGACGTTGAAGCGCTGCGCCTGCATATCGAACATGGTGCGATAGCGCCCAGCCAACGCCATCAACTCGTCGTGCGTGCCGAGTTCGATGACGCGGCCGTGCTCGAGCACGCAGATTCGGTCGGCATGGCGGACGGTGGAAAAACGATGGGAGATCAGGATGGTCGTGCAATGGCGGGTGGCGGCGAGCAGACGATCAAAGATCTCGGCTTCCCCGCGCACGTCGAGCTGCGCGGTGGGCTCATCGAGCAGCACTACGCCGGCTCCAAGCTTGACCGATGCCAGGGCGCGAGCGAGGGCAATACGCTGCCATTGGCCGCCTGACAGATCAGTGCCACCGTCATACCCACGAGCCAGTATCGTACTCAGTGATGCCAGGTTCGTCGCTCCGGCGGATTCAAGCGCGGCGCGGATGACATCGTCCGGCGCGCCTGCCGGGGCGACATTATCGCGCAATGGCAATTCCAGGCGGATGAAATCCTGAAACACGGCCGCGACACGCGAGCGCCACGAGGCAAGATCGAACTCGCGCAGGTCAACGCCATCAATCTCGATGGCGCCTGACTGCGGATCGTACAAGCGGCACAGCAGCTTGGCCAGGGTGGTCTTGCCGGCGCCGTTCTGTCCCACGATGGCGAGTGACGAGCCGGCGGGAATAGTGAGGTCGAAGTGCTCCAGCACTGGAACGCCGCCAGGGTAGGCGAAGGTGACATCGCGAAGGCGAATCTCACGCGCAGGTTGCGCACTCGCGCGGCGATCGCCGGAGCGCAACTCGCCGGCAGGACGCATTGCAGGCTCGAGCCGCAGCACCGCGGCGACCGGGGCAGCCGCTCCATCGAGCGCCCAACTGAATCCGCCGAACGCGATCATGGATACGCCCACAGCGCTCTGCGCGTAGACCACGACCGCCCCAAGGCTGAGGTGGCCATGAATAGCGGCGCTCCCCAGCAACCAGAACACCAGAACGTTTGCCGAGACGACGAGGAGCATGCTCCAGATGACCGGACGCTCGCGCAGACGTGTGGCCGCATACTGAAGCTCGTGCAAGCGAGTGCGGCGGGCAGTGAAACGGTCGATCGTCCAGCGGGCAAGGCCGAACAGCCGCAACTCTTTGCTGGCGGGCGGGTCCACTGCGAGGCGGTAGGCGTACTCGGCATCGCGTTGTGCGCCGCGCACCTCCTCGGTGTTGCGGTCGCGCCAGACCGCGCTCTCGCGCAAAAGCCAGTGCGTGGCCAGCCACGCGCCCGCGAGCAAGATAGACGCCCACCACGCGTACCGGGCCAGGATTACTGCCGATGCAACACCGCCAATCATCTCCACCATGCCGTTGGCGATGAAATCCATGGAGATTGACAGTGGCGGACCGGTCATCCCGAGGTCGAAATCGCGGGCGACGGTGAGGTCGTTAGTGAGCTTAGGGTCTTCAAGATGACCCATTCCTGGCGGGCGCACGCAAGCCTCGGTAAGCCGGTCGTAGAGCCAGGCGGCGGTGCGGTCGCCGAGGTTGGCGCTGACTGCCTGATGAATCGGGCTGAGCACCTGAAGCAGCACGAAAACCGTGCCGGCAAATGCGAGTGGATCAGCGAGCGGCACGCCACGTTGCACGGCGCCGACGAGCACACCCATGGCGATAGCGAATGCCGCCGGCAGGGTCCCTCGAAGCAGGAGGACCGTCCACCAGGCAGCAGCGAGGCCGGGGGCTGCCTTGGGCAGGACTGCGAAGAACTTCCATTCCTTACGCTGGGTTAGTGGCTGAAACACAGACCGTTATTTTCCCACAGAACCGGCGGGCCCGAATAAAGCACTCACACGGATGCCGGCTGCAATGCCCATTCCTATAGGAAAATAGAATCATGACTTCCGTGCGGATGGACAAGTGGCTTTGGGCCGCCAGGTTCTTCAAGACGCGAGCATTGGCCGCGCGCGCCTGCGAACTGGGCAGGATTCAATCCAATGGGCAGCCCGCCAAGGCTGCGCGCGACGTCCGCATTGGAGACATGTTGCGAGTAACCAATGACGGCGGCGACTTTCACGTGGAGGTCCTGCTTCTGAGCGAGGTGCGCGGCCCGGCTTCCGTGGCGCAAACCCTCTACCGCGAAACGGAGACCAGCCGCGAGTTGCGGCTGAAGGCCGCGGCGGAGCGTAAAGAGAAGATGCGGTTCGAAACCGCGCCGGCGCCCGCCGGGAGGCCTTCGAAACGCGATCGCCGGAGGATCATCCAGTTCCGGGGCCGAGATTGAGTGCAGCGAGATCGCACGTAAACTTCCTACCGCCACCAGTTGTTCCCACCCGGTTAAACGCAGCGTAAAAATGCTATCTATATCGCATGGCGATATGTTAAGCTTCTTCCCGCAAAAACATGCCGTCGCAGCAAACGTCCGGCCAAACGCCGGATAGAGCGTGAAGCGAAAGCCGGACGCAGTCCAATGCACCTTCCGGAAATTCGCCGGAAAAGCTGAAACCATATTGAAGAGTGAGGTCACGCGCCATGGCCCTGTTCTCCTTTCTTGATCGCAGCCACTCTGTTGCTAAACCGGGATTCAGCCGATGGCTGGTCCCTCCGGCTGCCCTTTCAATCCACCTGGCAATCGGGCAAGCCTATGCCTTCAGCGTATTCAAAAAACCACTGAACTACCTGATTCACGTAGCGGGCGCGGGCGGAGGTCTCAATGCCCTGCCCGGAGTGGACAGCCCGAACCCTGCTGATTGGAAATTCACCGATCTTGGGTGGATCTTCAGCCTGGCAATTGTCTTCCTGGGGCTTTCCGCCGCGGTGTTCGGCAAGTGGCTGGAGCGCGCAGGTCCGCGCAAGGCGATGTTCGCCTCCGCGGTGTGTTTCGCCAGCGGCTTCTTTATCTCTGCCGTAGGCGTCCAGATTCACCAACTCTGGCTCCTCTACATTGGCTACGGAGTGATTGGAGGCATTGGCCTGGGGTTAGGTTACATCTCTCCTGTTTCAACTTTGATCAAATGGTTTCCGGACCGCCCGGGCATGGCCACAGGAATGGCCATTATGGGTTTTGGCGGAGGCGCGCTCATAGGCGCTCCGCTGGCCAGAAACCTGATGGACCATTTCCGCACCGAGCACGGCCTGGGCGTGGAAGCGACCTTCCTGACGATGGGCGCGATCTATTTCGTCGCGATGATGTTCGGCGTCTTTACCGTGCGCATTCCTCAAGAGGGATGGAAGCCCGAGGGTTGGACTGCGCCAGTAAAACCCAAAGCCCTGGTTACGGCGCACAACGTTGAGGTCAATGCGGCCTCCCTGACGCCGCAATTCTGGCTGCTGTGGATTGTCCTGTGCATGAACGTCACCGCGGGAATCGGCATTCTGGAGCAGGCCTCGCCCATGATCCGCGAGCTGTTCAAGGGCAGGGTTGGCCCCACGGCGGCAGCCGGCTTTGTGGCGCTGCTCAGCCTGTTTAACATGGGAGGGCGGTTCATCTGGTCCACTGTTTCCGACTACATTGGCCGGAAAAACACCTATTACATATTCTTTGTCCTGGGCGCAATTCTTTACTACCTGGCTCCCCGGACCGGCGTCAGCGGGCTGAACAGCATCCCCTTGTTTGTGGCCATTGTCGCCGTCATTGTGTCCATGTATGGAGGCGGGTTCGCGACGATCCCGGCCTACCTGCGCGACTTGTTTGGGACGATGGAGGTTGGCGCCATTCACGGCCGCTTGCTGACCGCATGGTCCGTTGCCGGAATTTTTGGACCGGTGCTGGTGAACTATATTCGCGAATATCTGAAAGACCGCGGCGTGCCTCTGGCCGATACCTACTCGACGGTCCTCTATGTCATGGTCGCACTGCTGGCCGTGGGATTCATAGCCAACGCTTTCGTGCGGCCCGTCGATCCCAAGCACTGGTACCAGGGGGAAAAGACAGCAAGCAGAGTCATGACTGGCGAGTTGGCATCAGCGGTGCAGCAATCTTGAAAGGAACCAATCATGGAAAACGATAAGAAGACACCGGCAATTCTGGTGCTCCTGGCGTGGTTGTTTGTCGGGCTTCCCTGGGGCTGGGGAATCACGCAGCTTTGGAAGAACGCGCGGCAGCTTTTCCAATCACCTCCGCCCGCGGCAAGTGCGCCAGTTGGCAGAAAGTGAAAGCCCGCGCCTTGTACTGCTATTTCGCTCGGGATGAAGAAATGTGTGTCACTTTCGGGCCAAAATAAGGTTCAAGGCGAAAAGTGCTACGATTTAGCGGGGTGGATGTGCATTTATGTCAATACCAAGTAAGGGCCGCCTGACTCAGCCACTTGTCCGCAAGAACGGGGGGCATCATCCTGTCACCTGGGACGAAGCCATGGACCGCGTGGCCAAGGGCTTGCGCAGATCAATTGAGAAGAACGATCCGCGCGATTTTGGGATGTTTAGCTGCTCGAAGACCACGAACGAGCTCAACTACACTACCCAGAAGTTTGTCCGGTCCGTGATGGGGACGAACAATATAGATAGCTGCAACCGGACTTGACACGCTCCCAGCGTCGCCGGTCTGGCGACGGTTTTTGGAGCGGGCGGCGGCACCAGTTCGTACCGCGAGATGGAAGAAACGAATGTGATCCTGCTCTGGGGTTCGAACGCACGGGAGACGCATCCTATCTTCTTCCACCACGTGCTGAAGGGCATACGGAATGGAGCACGGATGTATGTGATTGATCCGCGGCGCACCAGTTCAGCCCAGTGGGCCGATGTGTGGCTGGGGCTCACCGTAGGTTCAGACATCTCGCTGGCCAATGCCATGGGCCGGGAGATTATTCTTTCCGGGCTGGCCCATACGAAGTTTATTGAACATGCCACCAGCGGATTTGAGGCGTATCGCGCGCAGGTAGAGAGCTACACGCTGGAGCGCGCGGAGCGCGATACTGGAGTCCCGGCGGAGGTCATACGCCACGCGGCACATGCTTACGCTCAGGCGGAGCATGCACAACTCTGCTGGACGCTGGGCATTACCGAGCACCATAACGCCGTGGACAACGTGCTGGCGCTCATTAATCTGGCCCTGCTGACCGGACATGTAGGACGGTACGGAAGCGGCATCAATCCTTTGCGTGGGCAGAACAATGTGCAGGGCGGCGGCGATATGGGCGCAATCCCGGACCGGCTGCCGGGATTTCAGCACGTGGAGAACACAGACTTACGGGCCAAATTTGAAAAGGCATGGGGCGCGCAAATTCATCCCAAACGAGGCTGGCATTTGAGCGACATGTTTGCCGCTATGGAGCGCAAAGAGCTGACCACACTCTATGTGCTGGGTGAAAATCCCGCTGATTCCGAGGCGGATCGCCACCACGCGCTCAAGCTGCTGGGAGGACTCGAATTCCTGGTGGTGCAGGACCTCTTCTATACCAAGACCGCCGAGCTGGCGGACGTGATTCTTCCTGCCGCTGCAGGCTGGTGCGAGAGCGAAGGCACCGTGACCTCCAGCGAGCGCCGGGTGCAGCGGGTGCGTCGCGCCGTGCCTCCGCCTGAGGGCGTGCGCGACGATACCGAGATCATCTACGATCTGGCGCGGCGTCTTGGCCATGACTGGGGCGAGCCACACTCCGAATCCATATGGAACGAGTTGCGCACGCTGAGCCCTATGCACGGCGGCATGAGCTACCGGCGGCTGGAGGAACTGGGCGGCATCCAGTGGCCCTGCTATGACGAATCGCATCCCGGTGAAATGTATCTGCACGGCCGGCTGTGGCATGATCCGCTGATTGGTCCGCGCGCGCCATTCACCGCGGTAGAGTTCGAGCCGCCTGTAGACCGCCTGGATGAGCAGTACCCCCTCCGGCTCACCACCGGGCGGCGCCTGGATTCCTTCAATACCGGAGTTCAGACCGAGCGCTATTCCTCCCCGCTTCGCCGCCATGAAGCGCTGGACCTCTCTCCGGAAGATGGCAGGCGCTATCTGCTACATGAAGGAGAGAAGGTGCGGGTAAGTTCGCGGCGCGGATCAGTGATTGCTCCGGTGCGGTTTGATGCCGGGTTGCGCCCTGGCCTGGCTTTCCTCACGACACACTTTCACGATCAGGTGGCTACCAACGATTTGACGATTGATGCGGTTGATCCCAAATCGGGAACAGCGGAGTTTAAAGCCACGGCAATCCGGGTTGAAAAGTATCAGGAGGACTGATTGGATATTCACCTGACCCAGGCCGAGGCGACGCATGAAGAAGAACTTGCCGTTGACTCCGCATTGGGACCCCGGCAGGTGCAGCATGCGGACGGATCACAAGGCGCTGCGCTGAACGGACTGAAGAGGCGATTTCCCCGCCATCTGTTGCTGCCCACTCTGCATGCAATTCGTAACCGCATTGGCTGGATCAGCCCTGGGGCGCTCAACTATACGGCTGCCCGGATGGATATCGCGCCCGCAGAGGTATATGGAGTTGCCTCGTTTTATGGCATGTTCTCACTCTCGCCGATGCCCCCGATTGTGGCGCATGTTTGCGATGACATTGGCTGTGTGGTCCGGGGCGCAGAAAAAGTTTGCTCCCAACTCGAAAGTACTCTGGGGCCGGCAGGCTCGACCTGCGCCGGCGGCCGCGCAACCTGGCTCCGAAGCGCATGCCTGGGACTTTGCGAACGCGCGCCGGCAGCGCTGATCAGCTCGGCTGGCGAAAAATCTAAAGAGCGCGTGCTGGCTCCGGCGAGTTCTGAAGGGATCCAATCCCTGGTGAAGGACGCTGTTGCCGGACTGCTTCCCCATGAACCGGACACTCTCAGTACACAGCTTTCGGTCCCGCAGGCTGGATCGCCGAATCTACGACTGCTGCGCAGGATCGGAAAAACTGATGCTGCCGGCCTTGACAACTACCGCGCGCACAACGGCTATGAGGCCTTGCGCATGGCCCTTGATCTGGGACCTGAAGGCGTGATCCGCGAAATCTCCGACTCCGGGCTGGTGGGGCGAGGCGGGGCGGCCTTCCCTACGGCGCGCAAGTGGGAGGCGCTGCATGCGCAACGCCATCTCGGTCGCCCTCACTACGTCATCTGCAATGCCGATGAATCCGAACCGGGCACATTCAAAGACCGCATCCTGATGGAAGGCGATCCATTTGCTGTGGTGGAAGGCATGACCATAGCTGCGGTCGCGACGGGCGCGGAACGAGGCTACATTTATCTGCGCGGCGAGTATCCCCTGGCGGCAGAACGGCTCTCTCATGCAATTCACGTAGCGCGGAAGAGTGGCCTGCTCGGGGAAAACATTTTCGGCCGCGGGCTGCGCTTTGAAATTGAGCTGCGGCGCGGAGCTGGGGCCTACATCTGCGGCGAAGAGACTGCGCTCTTTAATTCCATTGAAGGTTACCGGGGAGAGCCGCGGAACAAGCCGCCGTTCCCCACCCAGGCCGGTTTGTTTCGCCGCCCCACGGCGGTGAACAATGTTGAGACCCTGATCAATGTGCCGGAGATCATCCGCATGGGAGGAAAAACAAAGAATTCCTCGAACGTGCGGCTGTTCTGCCTGTCCGGTCATGTTGTGCGTCCTGGCGTTTATGAGATTGAGATGGGCATGACGCTTCGCGCTCTTATCGGACTGGCTGGAGGCGTGGCTGGCAACGGACGTCTGCAGGCGGTCTTGCTCGGCGGCGCGGCGGGAGCGTTCGTCTCGCCTAAGGAGTTGGATACACCACTCACGTTTGAGGCGACACGCGCTATTGGCGCGACTCTTGGCTCAGGCGTGGTGATGCTGTTCGACGATAGCGTTGATCTGCGGCAGATACTCTTGCGCATTGCCGCGTTCTTCCGCCATGAAACCTGCGGCCAGTGCGTCCCTTGCCGCGTGGGCGCGGTTCGCCAGGAAGAAGCGCTGCAAAGGCTGGTCCAGGGAAAGCCGCTTGGCTCTGCAAGCCAGGAGATCAGCGCCCTGAACGAGATGGGCCAGGCCATGCGCGATGCATCCATCTGCGGCCTGGGGCAAACGGCTTCCGCCGCAATTGAATCAGCGCTGCAGAGATGGAGTTTGTTCGCATGAATCCTTCTAACCCGGTAGCGTCTGCAATGCCCGCCAAAGAGGAAACGGCCGCAGCGCCTTCGGCGTTGATTCCAGTCCCACGTGGTCCCGTGCCTGGCCCTCCGCCGGAGCATGCGCCGCGCATGATAGAGATCAAAATTGATGGCCAGGCAGTCTCCATGCCGGAAGGCTCGACCATTCTGGATGCGGCGCGCAAACTGGGCATTGAGACGCCGACTCTTTGTTTTCTTGAGAGTCTTACGCCGGTGAACGTCTGCCGTGTCTGCGTGGTGGAGCTGGAAGGATCGCGTACGCTGGTTCCGGCGTGCTCGCGCAAGATCGAAGCTGGAATGTCCATCAAGACGGATTCGGAGCGCGTCCGCCTCAGCCGCAAAATTGTGCTGGAGTTTCTAGCTTCCTCGGTGGATGTCTCGACGGCTCCAGCAATCAAAGGGTACATGGAGCGCTACGGCGCCCATCCTGAACGCTTTGGCCCTTCGGCCGAGACCCTCGCCCAGCCACCGAAGATCGACAATGATCTTTACGTCCGTGATTACTCCAAATGCATTCTCTGCTACAAGTGCGTGGAAGCCTGCGGCGTGGACGCGCAAAATACCTTTGCTATAGCTGTGGCAGGGCGCGGCTTTTCTGCCCGCATCGCCACGGAGTTCGATGTCCCGCTGCCTGAATCGGCATGTGTCTACTGCGGCAACTGTATCGGCGTGTGTCCCACCGGGGCATTGATGTTCAAAAGCGAATACGACATGCGGCAGGCTGGAACGTGGGATGAATCCCGCCAGAGCCAAACTACTACCATTTGTCCTTACTGTGGCGTGGGCTGCAATCTTACGCTCCACGAGCAGGACGGCAGGATCGTACGTGTCAGCTCACCCCTGGACCATGACGTCACTCACGGGAACCTTTGTATTAAGGGGCGCTTTGGCTGGGAGTTTGTGCAGATTGAGAAGAAGTAGAAGACCAGCGCTCAGCCATCTGAATCATGACAAGTCTCATCCCAATCAGCATGGGATGGATTAATGATCATCTTGACCGGGAAAAGGAAGAACCCCCCTCAGGGAGCTGAAACTCAGTTCGCCCAGGCCGCTCAAGAGCGTTGGCAACGGCTGGCGCAAGAACTGGCTGCGGATGTGGCCGAATTCAACTCCCGCCAGGGAGGAGCAAGCTTTTCCCGGCCTTCCGCCAACCAGTTCCGCGTCGCCAATTCGAACACTGGGCTGCAATTGACAATCAGCGCCGACTTTGATGCGCGAACCATTGGCTACGATTACGGGCAGGTCAACGAAAAAAGCGCGGGTGTACCTCAGGGCGGGATGCTCTCCATGCGCCAATTGAAGCGGGGAGGAGTCGAGTTTTACTCGGCTGATGAGCAGCTCACGTCGGAAGAAGTGCGTGAAGTCCTGCTTGAACCAGTCTTGTTCCCACCGGAGTTAGCAGCGTAAGAGAACCCGGGCAATCATTCAGCCAGGGAAAACGTTACGGTCCTCCTTTGTGGTTTTCAATTCTGGCAATGTAGCCTGCCCTCGAGGCGAGCTTGCGGGGGCGATTTTGGCAATCCGTGAATAATTCGCGTTCATTTCGCGTGGTTCGCGGCTAATTTTCCGCCGGAACCAACTTTTCTGCCAGATCTGCGACGCTGCGCACCCGAAGTGTCGGCATCGCTGTCCCGGGTCTTGTCGCTCCGAAGCCGGGCTTATCGAAGCGGCGGTGCACCCAGACCGTTTTTAGGCCAAGGGCATTGGCGGGGCCAATATCGTGATAGAGGCTTGCGGCGGCGTGCAGTATCTCTCCTTTCTTGATTCCGGACTGTTCGGCGTGTTTCAGGGCTGCCTGAAAATTTTGCTGCGACGGTTTATAGCTCCGGACCTGCTGGGCGGTAACCACAAATTCAAATGATGTTCGCAGCAGCCTTTGCGTGTCCGCAAATAGATCATCGTCCACGTTGGAGATGATTGCGAGTTTGTAGTGTTTAGCCAGAGACTGCAAAGCGTCCACGGTGTCGGGAAAGGGCTTCCATAGGCGCAAGGATTCAGCGAAGCGCTGGGCGTCTCCCGGTATGATCGGCTTTCCCAGGCGACGGCCGATTTCCTCCGCCACTCTGCCCAGCACGGCGCGGTATACAGTATAAGGGCCGGATTCAATCGGGGATGCGATCTCGGCATAGAGGCTCAGCAGCTTGTCATCGTCCAGGTCAGGAGGGTTGTGCAGCAGGGTCCGCAAAGAGTTGAGTATGCCCGTCTCCCAATCGATCAACGTACCGTAACAATCGAAGGTGATCAGGCGGATGGAAGAGAAGTCCATAAGTAGATAATAATGGAAACAACTTAAGTACGACCGAGGGCTCTGTTCTGTTGTGTCGTGCAGCCCGCGCTGATCCATGTTCCTACTTCTTCGTCTGGCTTGGAAGGATTCGCCCAGAGAATGTTCCGCAACTCATCCACCTTCACCGCCGATTTGCGGAATAGAGTGCGAGCAGCGTCATCAAGCGAAACTACGATTTTATCGGTCACCAGGGCTGCCTCGACGAGACGACAATCTTTTTCGAGTTCTATCCATTGTCGGCGGGTTTCTGTGGTCGCGTGGATCCGTCGCCTCAGGTGCGGATCATGTGGTGATTCTATGTGGCGCACCCGGCGACGAGCGTACATGGCTTTCCGCCACTTCCGGGCAAAGCGCGATTGATGGTTAGTCCACTCTTCCAGGAGTTCAGGCGATAAGACCAGGAAATGCCCATGCTGCCGAATGCAGTTAAGGCAATCTCGAGAACCTTTCGAGTCCAGAGACTCTTCAGGCAACCTTACAGCCTCACCGGCCGCACGCGCAATGGAAGAGTCCACCACCAGGTCAACCGGCACTTATTGGACCTTGAGCCTCATTTGATCTGCTGCGTCCAGATACCGGCTTTCAGACTCCAGTTCAACATCGGCAAAATCTTCGGGCCAGTCACCAAAGGCCCCCGTTGCATCCAGGCTTCCGCTTCGAACCGAAGTCACTCCCTCTTCGTCCCGTTGAAACCAATGTAGGCAAACATCCGAGGAACTGAGCTTGGCCTCGGCAACAGCGGTTTGAATCCCAAGTAGCAAGAGTGAACTGTGGGTTTCAACCACTACCCTTACACCGCGATGTACTGCATCGATAAGCACAACGGCGAATTCTCTTTGCGCACGGGGATGCAAGTGGATTTCAGGTTGTTCAAGATACACCAACTGGCCAGGAGATGCGGCGTGTAGGGCAACCACAAGTGGCAGGACTTGAGACAGGCCTAAGCCAACATCCGCAATGCTAACGTAGTCACGTATCAACCGGGAACGGCGAGGTAAGCGCGAAACTTCAATCTCAACCTGCGTGTCCTGGATCTGGCGCGCCAGCACACGCCAAGCGAGCCCCAGACGCTCAAGATCCTTCCCTACCATCGCCAACTTCTTGTAATTCTTGTCGAGTTGCCATCTCAGGATAACGCTAGCCGTATAAACCGGAAAAGTGCCTGAAAACTTATTCTCGACAGCGGTGACGGGATAGGTTCTCTCCGGAGTGCCTCTCAGTCCTGGTAGATGAATAATCGCAGTGAGGCGGGGCGCAAACACAGCTTCCGCGGTTGGGGCCGGAAGCCAAGGAAGAGGCCCATCCTCTCTTTCCTTGATTCTAAGGTTCCAATGAGGCGTAAGGAAACAGCGCTCTCGCACAATTTCCCACTCGAGTTTACCCGCACCAACAAAGTCGTCATCTGAAAACCCAAGGTTTTTTGAATACCAATTCTGAGTGCGACGATACTCCTCGGGAACTTCATCCTGTATCTGGGAATGGTTCATTCCAGGGCGAACCGTGAACGTCCCTACCGACGAGCCATACTCCATCGCCACAATTTCGATTCCGGATCGTTTTGCCTTGCCAAAAACAAACCGAACGCCGTGTCCTTCAGATGAGACCGCAATCTCCAGGTGCTCAGCTTTCTCTGTTCCCACGCTCGACAAAAACTGCGAGGCGGATGTGAAATTGATGTTCGGACCGCTCAGCAGCAGGCTGCCCGGATCGTAACTCGCTTCAAGGGTCTGTTTCAGCAGCAGCAGGGGTTGCATGACGCTGGATTTCCCGGAGCTATTGGCTCCCGCCAGAATTGTTAGCGGCGCCAAGTCCACGGACACTTCACGCGCAAGAGACTTGAATCCCTTGATCGCGATTCTCGTAATCCCGGCTTTCGTGTCTCTTCTGCCTTCCATCAGATTTCAATGCTAACAAAACAGCGTCCTTCTGCCTATCATCAACGGGCCTGTCGAGTGTTTACAGCCCGCTTACGATGAATCACCGTCAGACGTATACTCTTGCTGTGTCTACTCTCAGACGGTCCAAGACTCTAGGGGTGGTTTCGGTACTCCTCCTCGGCACCGCCGTGCTTTTCGGCCAGCAAACTTCCTCCAACCTGAATCACTTGGTCGCCTCTTACGTGGCGCAGCACCGGCAAGAGATCCTGCGCGAATTCGAAGACTTTCTGGCGATTCCCAACCTGGCCAGCGACAGCGCTAACATCCAGAAGAATGCTGACGCGCTGGCGGCCATGCTGCAAAAACGTGGCCTGCAGGTGCAAATGCTGAGGGTAGAGAATGCGCCTCCGGTGGTGCTGGCGGTTTTGCAGGGCGATCCCTCCAGGCACACGGTTACTTTTTATGCTCACTATGATGGCCAGCCTATCAACAAAGCAGATTGGAAGCAGGACCCGTGGTTGCCCACGCTGGTTGGAAACGGCATAAATGATCCTGAGACCAGGCTCTACGCGCGTTCTTCCGGAGACGATAAGAACTCGATCCTGGAATTGCTGACGGCGCTGGATGCGCTGAATGCCGTGCACGTTCCACCGTCAGTAAACCTGAAATTCCTGTTTGAAGGGGAAGAAGAGGCCGGCTCGCCGCATCTGGACGCCATCCTGGCGAAGTATGCGCCGCTGCTCGCGTCTGACCTGTGGGTGATTTGTGATGGTCCCACCAACCAGAATGGCGAGGCGCAACTGGTGTTTGGCAGCCGCGGGGTTGTCACCGCGCAGATCACGGCATTTGGACCGAACCGCCCTTTGCACAGCGGCCACTACGGGAATTGGGCGCCGAATCCGATTGTGGAGCTGGCCCAGGTCATTTCCAGGCTGCGCAGCAGCGATGCCGAAATCTCGATTCCCCACTTCTATGATCCGGTACGCCCACTTACCGCTACTGAACAGGCAGCGGTGAAGGCGGCGCCGAATGTAGACCAGCAACTTGAGACGGAACTCGGGTTGGGCCGCATCGAGGGCCACGGAACGCTCACCGAACAGATCATGAAGCCGGGATTGAATCTGGACCGCATAGAGGGCGGCGGTAGCGGTCCGAATGCGGCGAACGCGATTCCATCCTCAGCGACTGCTTACATAGACTTTCGGCTGGTGCCGAACCAGACGCCGGACATAGTAAAGAAACTGCTGGAGGATTATCTGCGTGGACAGGGGTATTTCCTGGTCGGCAAGAATCCCAGCATGGAAGAACGGCGCCAGCATCCCGGGATTCTGCAAATTGTGTGGGGCGCGGGCTATCCACCGCAGCGGACCGCCATAGATGCGCCGGTGTCCCAAGCATTGATCGCGGCAGCCAAAAGTGTAACCGGTAATTCGCTCGTGCTTTTGCCAACGCTGGGCGGCAGCACGCCTTCATTTACCTTTGAACAGCAGTTCAAGAAACCTGTGATCGGCCTGCCCACGGCCAACTACGACAACAATCAGCATGCAGCCAATGAGAATTTGAAGCTGAAGAACCTGTGGGATGGAATTGCGCTCTTTGCCGGAATCATGGGAACGCTGGGCGAGTACTGGCATTGATCAAGAAACTAAGTCTATCCTTTACGCAAACCGCCGTTGCATACTGTTAGTTCTATGGCCGTGCCGGTGGTGGAAAATCCGTTTGCCGTTCTGACCTTGATTGCCGCTCCTGCGGTATTTACCAATGCGTCCTCTGTGCTGGCTCTCGGGACGGGCAACCGCCTGGCACGCGTGGTGGATAGGACTCGCGTACTATCGCAAACTCTGCACTCCAATCCACCCGAACCGGCAGAAGGTGCGATGTGGGGCCGCCACATCGAACGCCTTGAGAAGAGAGCCGAACTGCTGGTCCGTGCAATGAGTTTTTTCTACACCGCCGTGGGCGCGTTCGCAGCCGCAAGCCTGGTTTCACTTCTGGGAGCAAGCCTGGCCGGTTCCCGCTACAACCTGCCGTTTACGGTCATTGCCGGAATCAGCTTTATTGTAGGAATCATCGGTTTTCTGGGTTTGTCGCTCGGCTGCACGCTCTTGGTCAGAGAAACGCGCCTGGCACTGCTCAATCATCACGAAGAGGCCCGGCTGGCGAAGAGTTGGCTGAAGTGAGAGTAAGGGGCAGATGGCCAATTCCCAACTTCAAAATATTCGTTTCAGCTTTCACCTTCGCGGTCTTGGGTCCTGCCTTTCCATTCACCGCCGCGTCCTGACCAGAACCTGAAGGCCGAGTGAAGGGTTGCGCCCATATAGAAGATGGCGGTGAGCGGTAGCGCCAGCCCCCACAACGGATTGAGGCGATAAAACCTGACCATCGGCAAGTAAGCGAGGGTCATCAACAGCCACGCTGATGCGCCCAACGCAACGGGCAGCGGACGATGTGCGAACACAAGAAGCGGCGGGAGCAGGTAGATCATCGTCAGGCCGATCAATGCCGCCAACAGCATCAAAACGGAATGATGTAACTGGTTAAATGCGGAACGCGAGATCATGCTTCCAACTTCGCGAAACGTCCTGTAGGGACGAAGGCTCGCGGTTGCGCCCGTCAATCCCAGCCACAATTTTCCTCCCTGATCTTTCACGGCCCGAGCCAGGGCGCAATCATCAATGATTTCATTGCGAATGGCTTCGATTCCGCCGGCGCGCTCCAGCGCCTCCGGCCGGACCAGAATGGAGCCTCCGGCAGCTCCCGCGGTCTTGCGGCGAGGATCATCAATCCATGAAGGTGGATAGAGCTTGAAGAAGAAAAAGACAAACGCAGGAACCAGAAACCGTTCCGCCAGCGTGTCGCAATGCAGCTTGACCATGAATGAAGCCAGGTCATAAGCACCCTGTTCGGCAACAGCAACCAGAGTAGCTATGTTATCGGGTGCATGCAGGATGTCGGCATCTGTCAGCAGGAAAAACTGCGGAGCAAACTCGCGGGCGCGCTCAATTCCCTGATGGACAGCCCACAGCTTCCCTGTCCACCCGGAAGGAAGCGGGCGGCCTTGAATGATCGTTAAGGTTGAAGACCGGCCAGATTCTGCCGCTGCCTGACCTGCGATTTCTGCTGTACCGTCGGTGCTGGCATCGTCGATGAGAAAAATGTGGATTGAATGGCTGCCGGTCTGATGAAGAATGGATGAGATTCCCTGCCCGATCACTTCCGCCTCATTCCGTGCCGGAACAATCACGGCAACGCGGCAGGAGGATTGCCCGGTCAGTTTGGCCGGCGGCAAATGCCTCCCGACTTGCCAAAATCCGCCACGGGCCAGGAGCAGGTAGAGCCAGGCGAGCACGCTGAAGATTCCGCAGAAGATGGCGAACATGGCAGTTTATTGTAGGCGCTTCGAGGGAACTAAGGCTGAGGTCCGTTTAGGCAGTGTAGAAGATCACGGTAAGCCGGAAGGAGGGAGTGCATGGATCTTATTGAGGTTGTAATCACCGTAGCAGGTAGTGTGATCATAGTTGTGGCGATTGGGATTTACCGGGCCTGGAAAAAGGCCCGCGCGGCAGCTCTCGCGGCTCCGTGCGCGCTGTTCGCGCCCAGTGGCATTATCGGGATGTTTCCGGATGAATGCCTGGGCGCCTGTGGCGGCCGCGCGCGATGCACGGCAGCAGGCACTCGCCCTTACTTTATCTTCTGGACGCAGGACATCGGGCCGTGCACCTGTCCACCGTTACCACCGCTGGCGCCGCTGGGACCGAAAACAGCAGGAGGTTCAGGGAGCAAGTAGACCCGCGCAGTGATGCGAAATCGATGGTGCTGGTACACCGGCGCGCATCCTGTTCTCGCGGACAGATGGCCGCTACTGCCATCCGCCCTTCTCGAGGTCTGCAGCCGCCGCGTCCACCGCTGCCGCGTAGTCCTGCAAAACCTTGGCCACGCGGGTGATCTCTTTTTCTGCCTCGGAGTAGCGCTTCTCTTCAATTGCTTCGCGAACGCCGGGGATGGTCTTTGCGTTGTAGCCGGTGTAATAACCTGGAGCATAGATCAGGTGCTTGTACCACGGGCGGCGCGGCAGCCCTTCGGGATCGGTGAGCCGGCGCTCGGCCTGGAGTAGCTGAGTATTCAGCCCCTGAAGCGCTTGCGGAGAAGGGTTAGCGCCGCTCTCGGTGAAAGCCCTAATGGCTTTCGAATAATGCCCGGCGCTACGGGTGATTGCGGCTTCAGCGTTATCCAGCGGAGCAAAGTTCAGAAACGGCGGGACCTCTTCTCTCGGCGGCGCAACCGTGGGACGGCGCGGATCGGAAGTGGCATTGTAAACGCCATCCTGCAGGGCCTGATTGCGCTCTTGAGTTTCATCCTGTCTGTTCTTCAGCATGGTCTTCAGTTCATCGGAGTACTTGTGGATGGTGTCGGCAAAATCGCTGAAGTCGTAGGGCAGCACATCGGCATCGGCAAAGCGCATCACCATGGTCCCCACGGTTTGCGCCAGCGCCCGGCCATAGACAAAATCGGTGTCGGAGAAATGCGTGTACCAGTAGAAATCGTCGTAAATGGAATGGTAGATCCCTTCCTGATCTTCTCCGCCGTATGCAACATTCAGGGAGGCAATGCCCAGATGGTCAATAAAGGTCGTGTAGTCGCTGCCGGTGCCCAGCGCGCCGATGCGCAAATCCGGACGGCTGCGCGCTTCCTTCTTCGCTTCCCGCTGTTCCGGCCTGTTCGAGATTAAGACCCTGGCCTGGCCACGCTTCCACACCGAGATGTTCTTTTCCGGGTCGGTAATATCGCGGGCCACGCTGTTGGTGAACTTCTCCAGTGAGTGCGAGCCTTCAACCTCCAGATAACCTCGGCCATTGCCATCTGTATTGATGTAAATTGCAGCATGCTGTTTCAATTCATCACCGTGGTACTCGGCCCACTCGGTTGAACCGAGCAGCATGGGTTCCTCACCGTCCCATGCGCAATAGATTATGGTGCGCTTCGGCTTCCATCCCTGCTTGAGCAGCTCTCCCAGGGCGCGCGCCTCCTCCAGCAAGGCAATCTGTCCGGAGATCGGATCTTCCGCGCCGTTGACCCAGGCATCGTGATGATTGCCGCGCACGATCCACTGGTCGGGGGATTCTGCGCCGGGGATTCTGGCAACGACGTCATAGATGGTCTTGATGTCCCAATTGGATTGCACTTTGAGATGGACTTTGGCGCGGCCGGGGCCCACATGGTATGGAATGGGCAATGCGCCGCGGAAATCCTGCGGCGCCATGGGACCGGTGATCGCTGCCAGCAGCGGCTTGGCATCACCGTACGAAATAGGCAGCACAGGAATCTTGGTGATGGTGGCCGCATCTTTGATGGCCAGCCTCTTGACGTCCCCCTTCGCGCCCACGCCGGGAGTCAGCGGATCGCCGGGATATACGGGAGCGTCCAGGACGCTGCCACGCTGCACGCCATTTTCATTGCGCATCGGCCCGTCGGGAAATACGCCATCGTCAAAATAGCCATCGTCACGCGGATCGGAGTAGATGATGCAGCCCACCGCCCCGTGCTCGGCGGCAACTTTGGGCTTGATGCCGCGCCAGGAATTTCCGTAACGGGCAATGACGATTGCCCCCTTCACGGAAACGCCAAGGCGGTCCAGCTCTTCGTAATCCCTGGGCACGCCGTAGTTCGCGTAGACAAGCGGTGCGGTGACATCGCCATCAATGGAATACGCGTTGTAAGTGGGCAGTTGTTCGCTTTGCTGATTGGAAGTGGGGTCCTGCGGGATGGCCGGCTCTTGCAGCTTGGCTGTATAGTGCGTGGGCTCAACCAGTTCGACGACTCGCTCTTTCGGTGTGGGGAACAGCACATCAAAAGTCTCAATCTGCGCGTCCAGCCCCCAGGACTTAAATTGAGAGAGGATCCACTCGGCATTCTGCTTGTCATAGGGCGAACCCACATGGTGCGGGCGCGCGCTGAGCCGTTGCATGGTGTCACGCAGGATCCTGGCATCGGGAATGGCTTTGAACTTATTCTCCCAATCTCGCTCTGCGCGAGAATCCGCGGAGGTAAAACCGTACAGCGGCTCATGATCATTGTTGGCTGCCGATAGCGGCAGCAGGATTGTCAGACAAAGCAAAGCGGCAAGTGAAGCGAGTTTCATCAAAAATCTCTCCTGAAGCAGGCGGCGAATGCAGCAAGAGATTGTAGACGAATCGGGGCATCGGATTATCGGAAAACCGCGACCGCCAATTCCGTATTATCATTTGACCTGACATGAAAGCCATTCAAGTGCAGCAGACCGGGGGACCGGAGGCGTTGAAACTGGTTGATCTACCTGTCCCCAAGCCCAAACCCAATGAAGCTCTGGTGAAGATTTCGGCGATCGGCATCAACTTTATTGACGTTTATTTCCGTGAAGGCCGTTATCCCTCACCGTTGCCGTTTGTAGACGGCCAGGAGGCCGCGGGAACTGTCACCGAAGTAGGCAGCGAGGTGAAGTCACTGAAGACGGGGGATCGCGTGGCTTACTCGAACGTTCTGGGCAGCTATGCCGAGTACGCGGCGGTGCCCGCGGAGAAGCTGATACGCGTCCCGGAAAAGGTCAAGGATCGGGAAGCGGCTGCCGCCATGCTGCAAGGCATGACCGCGCACTATCTGGTGTACAGCACCTATCCTCTGAAAAAAGGCGAGACGGCTCTGATTCATGCCGCCGCCGGCGGTGTGGGACTCCTATTGGTGCAGATGGCCAAAGCCATTGGCGCGCGCGTAATCGGCACTGCCGGATCGCAGGAAAAAGCCAAGCTGGCGCGCGATGCAGGCGCGGACGAGGTGATTCTTTATACCGAGCAGGATTTTGAGGCCGAAACAAAGCGGCTCACAGACGGTAAAGGAGTCCACGTAATCTACGATGGCGTGGGTAAGACTACTTTTGACAAAGACCTGAACATCATGCGCCCACGTGGATATCTGGTGCTGTTCGGAGGCGCCAGCGGAGCTGTGCCGCCCTTTGATCCGATCAAGCTCTCTCAAAAAGGTTCCCTCTTCCTTACCCGTCCCACCCTTCTTCATTACACTGCCACACGTGAGGAGTTGGAGCAGCGTGCAACGGACGTCCTGAACATGATTGCTGGAGGCAAACTGAAACTGCGCATTGAGCATGTTTACAAGTTGGAAGAGGCGCAGCAGGCCCATCGTGATCTGGAGGGGCGCAAAACCACCGGCAAGCTGCTGCTGATACCCTAATGTCAGGTCACAAGTGGATTATTAAGATGCATTAATTCTATAGCCGAAATTCGCGCTAATTGTGGCCGATATTTCTCTAATATTTCTTGCAAAATTAACGATCTCTAATATACTAGGCGACATACTAAGCGCACGCGTTGCCCAGCTTTCTGGGATGCTAGCTCTTTTGGCGATCGAATTGCGTAGCCATTGAGAGATAATCCGCGTACGCGCCATTCCCGGGTAAATTCCCTCGGCCCTGGGTCCAGAAAATTCCAGCAGGAGAATGCTAGTGGATACCGCAATTTTTGGTGCGGGTGTCGCCGGCTTGATGGCGGCCATTACCTTGCGATCAGCGGGGCACCGGTCCGTCATCTACGAACGAGTACATCAGCGCCACGATGCCGGCATGGGATTTATCGTAGTTCCCGAATGTATTGAGCGCCTGCAAAGCTTTGGTGTGGGCATCACCGGTGTGCCACTGAAGAGTTACTGCTCCCGCGATATTACAGGACGAATTTTGCATGAAGAACCCGTGCCTGCAGGCTGCCGCGCCATTCGCCGGTGCGACCTGATTGCCGCTTTACTCCGATTGCTGCCGACAGATGAAACTCTGACCTTCGACTCCGAGTTAGATGGCGTGCAATTCGACGACCAGGGCCTAATCTGCGACGCGCGGATCCGCTCAGGGGAGCGCATCTTGAGCGTCCGAGCCGACCTTTACGTGGCAGCGGACGGTGTTGGTTCACGCGGAAGACAGGCTTTGTTTCCCGGTTGGCCGGTGCCGCGAGCGCAGGTGCCAGAGGTTGTCGGCCTGGTTCAATCCAGTGAGGCCATCCGCTGGGCGGCCGGCAATTTCAACAAATTCCATGCTGCCTGTGGCGGAATTGCCGTTGGTGTTCTACCCGTAGATGCAGAGCACGTAGTCTGGTATTTGCAATTTGACGCGCACCGTATGCCTCCGCCGCAGGAGAGTGCGGCAGCATACCGTGATTTCGTCACCCATCTTATAGGTGATTGGGCGGATCCCATACCGCACCTTCTGGCGCATACAGACTTTTCGCGAGTCCATCTCTGGCTTCCCGTCGACGCGGACCTGGTCCCTCGTTTCAATCAGGGAAACCTGGTTTTGATTGGCGATGCGGCGCATCCGTTCCTGCCCTTTACCAGCCAGGGAGTATCAGCAGCAATTGCTGACGCGGTTGCGTTGGCCGATGCGCTGAGTACCGGAAGCGATTTAGCCGGGGCCCTTACCCATTACTCCGTCGAGCGCCACCAGCAATGCAGTCTGTATATCACCAGAGGGCGCCAGTTGATGCAGCATTTTCTCCAGCCCCAGGGAGACTTCAGGGAATTGCCAATTGCTTGAAGGAAAGCAGTCCGGGATCAGCCCGATCTCTGCGCTGAGAGCGCAGTTCATAAAAACCACTGACTTGCTTCCCAGCATATATTTGGTTGTGCGTGCAATCGGGTGATCGGCTGATCGCGCGTGACTTATTCCCCTCTTGCCTCGAAGCGCAACATTAGCGAGTGTGAAATGGATGGGGGTTTTTGGGGCAAGAGTCACCTCTGGCGGAGTTACCCGCCAGAGGCATGGTCTAATATCGGCTGTTTTCCAGAGTCCGGTAAATGGTCGTCTTACCGATTCCGAGCAGTGCTGCCGCCAGGATTTTATCGCCCCGCGCAACGGTCAGCGCTCTGGTTACTTCTCTGCGCTTGGTTTCAAGCAGCGGACGAACTCCGAGCTTCTTACGGAGCTTGGCAAGATATGATTCCGGCCGCTCCGCGCGTCTCTTCTGTCTCTCTTGTGATTTCATTAACCTCTCCTCAGTCCCGAAGGATTCTCCGGGCGTTTTGGACGCGCTCGGCAGGCGTCTTTTTGATACCTCCGGTGTACCCGTGTAGTGTGTCCGGGTGTATGGCGCTTAGGCTTGCCTGCCGAGTGACCGGCAAACACAAGCGATTCAACCGGTAGAGGCAGGGCAGCCGCTGATGGGGGATTTGGAAAGTCCAGCAGCGGCACGAACCGCCATACCTCAACTTCCCACAATGGTACAGGCACGTGCTACCCGGAGCGCAAGAGCAATCTTTACCTATTTGGGTAAAGTAATATTACGCAGGTATATCTTGACGTGGCTGAAGAAGCACCGGCGTCGATGGCTCAGATTGGTAACAGAGCGAACAAACGCACCAGCGGTGGGGCAATCTAGTTCCAATGCTGGGCGCCCCGCTCTGGCATTCGACGGGTGTGAAGAGGAACCAGTCTTTTTGGGACCGCGGGAGCAAGCAAAACCTCTGGCGGAGCCACCCGCCAGAGGTCATAGTCTAAAAGCGACCGTTTTCCAAAGTCCGGTAAATCGTCGTCTTACCGATTCCGAGCAATGCTGCCGCCAGGACTTTATCGCCGCGGGCAACTGTCAGCGCCCTGGCGACTTCTCTGCGCTTGGTTTCAACCAGGGGCCGGACCCCCAGCTTTTTCCGGAGCTTGGCAAGATATGTCTCCGGACGTTCCATACGTCTCTTGGTGGTTTTCCTTTGTGATTTCATTAACCTCTCCTCAATATGCGAATACCAGTCATCAACTCTCCAAGGCCGACGGCTGGTTGCGCTGTTTTGATATGTCTCAAGAAAATCTGAACTGGGCAAAAAATAAACTGCATTGAGAGGATGTTATCGCAAAACTCAAGAAGCAACAACAGAATTCCCATTGTTACTTCGGTGTTCCCAGCCATGCAGTACCCGCAAAATTGCGCCCTACTTCAAAACTTTAGGATCGATAGCGGTTTCGCATCATAAACAAAAGATGCGACAGGGGAAGTAACACACAATCAACGATCCGTAGCGCTGAATTTAATTTTAATCGTTGCCGTTTTGGGGGCAAGCTTAATTTGCGGTTTGCCCGTTCCTTTTGTGCAATGATCCAATTGAACACTTGGTTCAAAACGGGAACTTAAGAAGCAGCCACCTCCTTCCGGCCACCGGCGATGATCTGCTGCACATTGGCCGGCGATAAAAATTCCTGTACCGGTACGGTGTGCGCCAGCACGCCGAACCAGCGGCTCCTCTGTTCCGGACTTTCCACCAGGGCCGCCAGGAGTTGTTGCATTTCGGGGGGCGGGGGCTCAAATGTGGCCAGCTGCGCGGTGAGCTCGTAATAGGGCAGTTCGGCGTTGTTGCGTTTTTGTTCGTAACCGGCTAACGCCTTTTGCAGAGGCTGGCGGCCGCTGAGACCGTCATCAACAGCTTCAGCCAGCCATTCAGCGCTTCCGAAGGCATCCGTAATGCCGGATGCCGTGCAGGGATCCTTCTGGTAACCAGCGTCTCCCACCAGCGCCCATCCTGGGCCGAAAGGCTTCCGCACATGGGCCGGAATTGCGCCTCCCACAAAGCGGCTCTCGCGGCGTCCGCTTCGCATTAACTCCTCCAAGTCTGGCGCGTGTTCGGCAATCCCCCGGAGATAATGGCCTTCAATGTCACTGCGTGCCGCCGCCAGATCACAAGCGGCAAAAGCTACGCCGATCAGAGTCAGATTGTCGTTGGTCATGAAACCGAAGATCACGCGATGCGGCCTGATCCATAAATGCCAGCCTTGTAGTTTCACGCCGCTCCAGTAGGAATACCACGATCCCTCCAGCGCAGGCTTGCTGTTGTATTCGGGAGCGTTCACTGAGCGGGCAACCATGGAAAACATTCCATCTGCCCCGATGGTGATTCGCGCCTTCTCCGTAACGGTAGCTCCGTTCCTTTGATGGCCGCGAATCCCAACTACCTGGTCATTTTCCCAGACCACTTCCTGAACGGAAAAACCCTCTCGCAACTCCGTTCCCGCAGCCACGGCTGCATCGAGCAGGAGCGGATCAAGGACCTTGCGCCGGGGAGCATAGGCTTCCGCGACTCCCCCTTCAGCCGGCGGCGGCGAACCGGTGAGTGTGAATGCGCCGTAATTCCAATGATTGGTCAGAATGGGAGGACAGCCCGTGGCAGCCAGTTTCTCCAAGAGTCCCCAACGCTTCAGCCGGGCCGAGCCAGTCTGATGAATGTAATGATTCGAAAAGGGCATATCGCTGGGAAAAGTGGCGCGATCCAGTAGCAGAACTTTGTACCCTTTCCTCGCCAGCAACAAAGCGGTGGGGGAACCGGCACAGCGTGCGCCAACGATGATGGCATCGTACATGGATTCTCCTAAAGGACCCCGGAAAGCACCAATTCAGGCTGATTTTAGCTCAGATTAGAGAATCCTAATAGTATTTCTCAAAAAGTTGAACCTCAAAAATTACGTCTCATTTGGGCAAAGTGCCCGACTATTCGACTCCCATCCGGGGCCCAACATGCACAAAGCCCTTGCCGAATCAAAATGGGTTAAATGGGAGAGGGCGTCCGGCTACCAGACAACCGCACCAGAAGTAGCGCTACTATCGTAATGCCCGGCTGGGTTTGAGGCCATCTCACGGCGGAAGAGCAGTGCAAGGCCCGTTACGGAATAACAAAGTCTGAGATACATTTACAATCAGGTGGTAAGACCTGAAGCACGTGCAGCGCTTGGGTCTTCCCCTTTGCCGGCACCTGCAGATTACCTTACGTAAAACAGGAGCGCGCAGGCTGGAGGCTCTGGCTTGCATTCAACGTCCGGAGCAGTTGCGGTACGAGGGACGAAACTTCTCAAGAGCACAACTGAAAAATGAAGCTGACAAAAAGAAGAATACTGGTCATCCTTCTGCTTCTCGTGGGACTGGGGACCTTCACTGCCTTCCAGATGAGAGGTAAGGGGCCGGTTCAGTACTACACAGCCAAAGTGGAGAGTGGTGAAATCAAGCAGGTGGTGGAAGCCACCGGCACCATCAATGCCGTAATTACTGTCCAGGTAGGCTCCCAGGTTTCAGGGACGATCTCTGCCCTGCATGTTGATTTCAACTCGCACGTAAAGAGGGGCCAGTTGATCGCGCAAATTGACCCCGCGCTGTTCCAGGGCGCGCTGGCGCAGGCCAAAGCCGATCTGGAAAACGCCAAGGCGAATCTAGCCGTAGCCGTGGCTAATACTGCCAAGGCCAAGGCCACTGCGGTGCAGACAAAAGCAGACTATGAACGCGGTTTGGGGCTGAGCCAATCGGGCGTAATCAGCCCGCAGGCGCTGGATCTGGCCAGGGCAAATGCCGAGAGCGCGGATGCGCAGGTGCTGGGCGCGCTCGCGCAGGAGGAACAGGCGCGGGCTCAGCTGGAGCAAAAACGGGCTGCTGTGGAAGTTGCCCAAACCAATCTGGATTACACCACCATTCACGCGCCGATTGATGGCACGGTGGTGGCGCGCAACGTTGACGTTGGCCAGACGGTTGCCGCCTCTCTGCAGGCGCCCACGCTATTCACCATCGCCCAGGATTTAACCAAGATGCAGGTTTATGCCAAGACGGACGAATCCGATGTGGGGCAGATCCGGCCGGGGCAAAAGGTCTCTTTTAAAGTTGATGCTTACCCGCGTGATACCTTCTCCGGCACCGTGTCCCAGGTAAGAATGAACTCCACTGTGGTGCAAAATGTGGTCACGTACGACACCATTATTGACTTCAACAACCCGGATCTGAGGCTCTTTCCCGGAATGACTGCCTACGTGGCCATTCCCGTGGCCACAGCGGCCAACGTGATGAAGGTCCCGAACGGGGCGTTGCGCTACAAACCCGACTTACCCGCAGACGAATTGCGCGCCTTGTACCAGCAGTATGGAATTCCAGAAAGCAACACGCAGCGGACCCAAACCGCAGCGACAGTAACAGGGCAACAGAAAGGCGCAAAGCCGCCTGATCGGGAGGCGGCGGCCCCGGCGGAAATGCAGGTCGTATGGAAACTGCTTCCGAATAATGGTCTGGCTCCGGTGAGAATCAAGGCGGGAATTACCGACCACACTTTCACGGAGCTGGTCCAGGAGTTAAATGGCGAGCTGAAACCGGGAGATGATTTGGTAACCGGTCTGGCCCAGGGCCGTAGTTCGAACGCCGCTCCGCGTCCTGGTGGGCCGGGAGTACCGCGCGGGCGATAACCTTGACCCAATGACTGCAAACCCTCCCAACCCGGTCCTCGTTCAAGAAATTTGCCAGCCAGAGATAGACCGCGACCAGATAGTCATCCAGGTGGAGGACTTGCACAAGATCTATCACCTGGGTGAAACACAGGTGCACGCCTTGCGCGGCGTGGGCCTCGAAATCAGGCGGGGAGAGTTCGTCGCCATCATGGGCGCAAGCGGCAGCGGCAAGTCCACCTTCATGAACATCCTTGGGTGCCTGGACAAACCAGACTCAGGGCGTTACCGGCTGGAAGGCACAGACGTGGCGCAGCTTGAAAAGAAACAACTGGCGGCCATTCGTAACCGGAAGATCGGCTTTGTCTTTCAAGGATTCAATCTTCTCGCGCGGACCACGGCGCTGGAAAACACTGAGCTGCCAACATTGTATGCGCGCATCGATAAGACCGAGCGGCGCAAGCGCGCCCTGGCAGCACTGGAGATGGTTGGGCTGGCACAGCGGATAGACCATTTTCCTTCGCAGCTTTCCGGAGGCCAGCAGCAGCGGGTGGCCATTGCCCGCGCTCTGGTCAACCGGCCATCGATCCTGCTCGCGGATGAACCCACTGGCAACCTGGACAGCCGCACTTCCGTGGAACTGATGGAGATATTTCAACAGCTCAATGACGGAGGTCTGACCATCATTCTGGTGACTCATGAGCACGACATCGCTCAATTCGCCCGGAGAAATATTATCTTTCGCGATGGCAAGATCCGGCGGGATGAAATCATTTCCAACCGCGCCATTGCCGCCGACGTACTGAAAACCATGCCCGCGATCGAAGATTAGGAAGATCCATGGACTTGCTTTCCACATTGCGAATTGCCCTGCGGGCGCTGGCGCGCAACAAGATGCGTTCCGTTCTCACGATGCTGGGCATCATCATCGGGGTGGGGGCGGTGATTGCCATGGTGGGAATTGGCCAGGGCGCGGACCAGACGATGCAGCAGCAGATTGCGAACCTGGGTTCGAACATGCTGTTTGTCAGCTCCGGGTCGGTCAATTTTGGCGGCTTGAGGCTGGGATGGGGCGCCACGAAAACGTTGGTGCAGGCAGACGTAACTGCCATGGTGAGGGAATGTCCCGCGATTATCGCCGCCGCGCCGGGTACACAGACGTCAGCCCAGGTGGTGTACGAAAATGACAATTGGGGCACGCGCATTACCGGCAGCACGCCCGAGTATTTCGACATTCGCACCTGGACGTTTCAGAGCGGCGCCAGCTTTACCCAAGACGATGTGACTACGGCCGCCAACGTGGCGGTAATTGGCGATACGGTGCGCAAGAACCTTTTCGCCGCGGTTGATCCGGTGGGCAAAACCATCCGCATCGGCAATCTGCCATTTACCGTGGCAGGCGTACTGGTGGCGAAGGGGCAATCGGCAGCCATGAGCGAAGACCAGGACGATACCATCGTCATCCCGCTGACCACGCTGCAGAAGAAGATCTCTGGCCAGAATTGGCTTCGCTTCGTGATGGTTTCCGCCCGGTCGCGTTCCGCCAGCTACGCCGCGCAGCAGCAGATTGAAGCCCTGTTGCGCGACCGCCACCGCATTCGTGAAGGACAACCGAACGACTTCACCGTCCGCAATCTGGCGGACATGGCTGATTTGGCGTCCGAGGCCAGCAAAGTCATGACTGCCCTGCTGGGATCCATTGCCGGCGTGTCGCTGCTCGTGGGTGGAATCGGCATCATGAACATCATGCTGGTTTCAGTTACCGAACGGACGCGTGAGATCGGCATCCGCATTGCCATTGGCGCCACGGAAGGGGATGTACAGCGGCAGTTCCTGATTGAAGCCGTGGTCATTAGCCTGATTGGAGGAACAATCGGCATTATCTTCGGCCTGGGTGCATCGTGGCTGATAGCCGTTAGCGCCCAATGGCCCATCCTGGTTTCCAATGGGGCCATTGGCGGAGCAGCAGCAGTAGCTATGGCCATTGGCATCTTTTTTGGTTTTTATCCGGCCCGGAAAGCGGCGCGTCTGGATCCGATTGAGGCGCTGCGCTACGAGTAAGCTTTTTTAAATCACTTATGTCTTTCAGCACCATCATTCGCGAAGCCTTGAACGCGCTGATCCGCAATCGCATTCGCAGCATTCTCACCATGCTGGGGATCGTGATGGGAGTTGGCTCTTTCATCTGCGTGGTGGCGGTGGGCAACGCCGGTTCCAGCCGGGTGGAGGACCAGCTTCACAAAGTGGGCGATAACCTCATCTGGGTCGAAGCCGGCGCCCGCGCGCGCAACGGCGTGCGGGTTGGCAGCCGCGGAAGCAGGACCCTCATGGTGGGAGACTCTCAGGCTGTCCTGGAGCAGGTGCCGGGCATTAAGAGCGCTTCTCCCAATGTTGATGGACGTATCCAGGCAGTGTACGGAAACTTAAACTGGGGCACGCAGTATCGGGGCGTGAGCCCGGATTACTTTGAAATCCGGAAATGGGAAATCAGGCTCGGGACCGCATTTACCCAGGACGACCTGGAAAAGAGCGCTCCAGTATGTGTCCTCGGGCAGACGGTGGCGGCGAATCTGTTCGAGGACGAAGACCCTATCGGGCAGACGATCAATATTCAGGCGGTGCCGTTCAGGGTGATCGGCGTGCTCCAGGCCAAAGGATTTTCAGCCACCGGCCAGGACCAGGATGATTTTGTGGTGATGCCGTGGACCACCGCGCAGAAAAGGGTCACCGGGCAGGAGTGGCTGGATGATATTTACTTTTCCGCAAATTCGCGCGAAGAGATTCCGGAAGTCACCAAGCGAGTGATCGGCGTGATGCGGGAAAGACATCACCTGCGCAGCGGTGAAGATGACGATTTCAACATTCGCACGCCGGAAGAACTCATCCGCGCACAACTCGCGGCGGCCAACATCTTCCTGTGGTTGCTGGGCGGCGCCGCGTCGCTCTCGTTGATTGTCGGCGGCATTGGCATCATGAACATCATGCTGGTCTCAGTGACGGAGCGCACACATGAGATTGGCTTGCGCCTGGCCATCGGGGCTACGGAGCAGGACATCCAGATGCAATTCCTCAGCGAGGCGATTGTAATGAGCCTGCTCGGTGGAGCGTTCGGCGTGTTTGCAGGGGTTCTCGGCTCTTATCTCCTGAAGAGCACGCTACAGTGGGAGATGCAACTCTCAGCCCAGATCATGGTGATTGCCGGATTGTTTTCAGCAGGAGTTGGGATCTTCTTTGGCTACTACCCCGCCAGAAAAGCCGCTCAGCTCGATCCCATTGAAGGGCTGCGGTACGAATAGGTTTTTGTCAGTTCATTCCAACCGCAGGGAGGGATCGCTACCCGCTCACATGCAGTCTCAGGGCGTAGGCCCAAAAAAAGTCCTGACTTCTAAACCCGGAAGGAACCTGACTAGGCTTAACGTTAGCCACAATTCATTCCTGGTCGACGTAAGCGCGTTGAAAAACCTGCAAAGTTTTTTTTAATGTGCCTCTAAGTTACTGAAAAATGAAGAAACAATTTAGGTGCACTAAAGTTGCGCGGCAAATCCCAATTAGCTATCCTGCGTCCCATGAATACAAGGAAAACATACTTTCATCTTAATTTATGACAAGATCCGAAATCCGCTGCCCTGTCTCGGGCTCAGGAGTGCGCGAACGCCGGCAGGCGGGAGCCAGTTTGACAGCTTTCATCCGCCGCTATCTTGTACGCAATGATCAATGATCAATGACCACCAGCTCACAAATCCTCGCCTTGTGGACCGCCTGCGCCGACGCCTGCGCACGCCATCTTCCGACTTTGTTTGCCGGCACGGAAATACCGCTCGGCCAGGAACCACCACCTGCGCCATGGAACATGGACGCGGATTTCGGAGGAATCCTCCCTTCCTCCGGAAACCTCCGGCAGGGGAATCCCCTGGATTGACGCGGATTCCGGAGGAACGGAGGAATTAGGGCATTTTTAGAGATTCTCTGCTGCTATAGGAAGGACTACAGCAATCGTGAAAATGCTCTAGTGATACCATCTTTGTTCATCCGCTCATGACCAACTCCCCTTTTTCCGATGATGCCGTGCCGCTGGATCTTCTGCGTAAGCGGGCATTCAATCTGCGCTGGGCGCAGCAGCCCCCTGATGTGATTCCGTTGACGGCGGCCGATCCGGACTTTCCCATCTGTCCCGCCATTCAGGAACAACTCATACGGTATGTGCGGGACGGCGTGCTGAGTTATGGTCCGCCGGAAGGGCTGCCGCAGTTTCGCGAAGCTGTAGCCCAGTGGATGTGGGCTACGAGGCGGATTGAGTGCACGCCCGAAACAGTATTCGCCACGGACAGCGCTGCGTCAGCCATGGCCGTGGTGGCACGGGCCAGCCTCAAGAGCGGAGACGAGGTGCTCATACCGGACCCGGTGGATTTTCTTCTTCATCACACGGTGGAGCGCGCCGGCGCAACTACGGTGCGGGTGCCTGTGACTCCCGCCACCACGGCGGAAGAATTCATCGCCGGCATGGAGGCCCGCCTCACGCCGCGAACGCGAATGTTGTGGCTATGCAATCCTCATAATCCCTTGGGCCTGGTTTACTCAGGCAAGTGGCAGCAAAGCGTGGCCGAGTGGGCGTTACGGCACAAACTGCGCATTCTTTCCGACGAGATATGGTCGGACATTGTCTACACTCCACACCACCACTTCAGCATGGCGGCACTCTCGCCCGAGATTGCCCGCAACACAGTCACCGTGTATGGCTTCTCCAAGAATTTTGCTTTGGCCGGACTGCGCATTGGCTGCATTTTGTGTGCGGATTCACAATGGCGCAAAGAAATCGTGGCCGCTTCTGACGCGGAAAGCACGGTCTTTGGCGCATCTGTCTTGTCCCAGGTGGCAGTGATTGCCGCGCTCCAGCAAGGCCGCGACTGGCTGGCGGAATTTGTGCGACACCTGCGCGGACAGCGCGACTACGTTCTTGAGCGCCTTGCACGATGGCCGGGGGTTACCGTCCATCCACCGGAGGCGACCTACGTGGCTTTCCCGTGCATCCGCAGCCTGAACGACGACGCGGAGAAGCTTTGCGAATACCTGCTGGCGCACGCGCGCGTTGCCCTGGTTCCCGGAGCCGCGCGCTGGTTTGGCCCCGCCGCACGCGGCCATCTTCGCATCTGCTTTGCCACCTCACGAGGCATCTTGCAGGAAGCTTTTGACCGGTTAGAGCCGGTGGTGATGAAGATCGGATGATCGGGCCTACAATCGAACTCAGGTGCAGGACTACAAAGCGAGGAAGAAGAAACCGGAAGGTCAATAAATGGTTTTGACGCGAGATTTTAAGGAAACTATCCAAGCGCGAGCGCGGCGCGACCCGGCGTTCCGCAAGGAACTTTTGCGCGAAGGCATTGAGAGCATGCTAGCTGGCGACGTGGAGACCGGGAAAACCGTTCTACGTGATTACATCAACGCTACCGTTGGATTCACCGAACTGGCCCAGGCCACACGCCATTCTCCCAAGAGTTTGATGCGGATGCTCGGGTCCCGCGGGAATCCCAACGCGCGGAATCTGTTTGAGATCGTTGCCTACCTTCAGCATGAGGCAGGCATTCGCTTCAAGCTGCAACCACAGACCGCTCAAGCGAGTACCTGACTTTGGGAAATCTCATTTTTGCGCCAGAGATACTTCACCAGAACAGCAAAACGGCCGGCAGCATCCACTGTCGGCCGTTCCATTTTGTCTTACCTTACAAGGTCTACATGGAGATTTGGCGCTGCTTAACGGCGTCCTCCATGGCCGCCGCCTCCGTGAGACCCGCCGCCTCCGTGAGACCCACCACCACCGCTTCGGAACCCACCGCCGCCTCCGCCGTGGAACGCCTGGCCGCCACCACTGAATGCACGACCTCCGCCTTCGTGGAAGCTACGGCCACGACCATCCCGAAAACCACGGCCACCGTTACCCATCGCTCGGCCGCCGTCACGGAAGCCACGATCATCGCGGAAGGCGCGCTCATCGCCGCCACGGAAGCCTCGACCACCACGGAAGGCACGCTCATCGCCGCCACGGAAGCCTCGACCACCACGGAAGGATTCAAAGCCTCCCCGGAAGCCGCCGCGCCGGTAGAATTCAGGATGCGTGTAATAGAAGTGATACCAGGGGCCTGCGCCGATGAAGACGCCGCTCGCGAACCATTGAGGACCCCAGTAACCATAGGGTGCGCAATCAAATGGATAGTCCGGATAGTACCCGTAAGGGCAGTCCGGAGGCGGATTGTAATACCCGTAACTCGGACCTATCTGGACTCCCAGAGAAACCTGCGCCTGAGAGTAAGCTGTGGGGAGCACCACCAGCACAGCTAACAAAGCAAGATATTTTAAATGCCGCATTTTGTAACCTCCCTTCAAAGTCCGCGATGTCACCGCGAGGTTTGAAGACCTGCGAGTCAGTCACCGCTACAACTGCCGGGATGACTCACACTAGTGGGAACGCAAATGCGGGTAAAGAGTTGTGGTCTATGCCACCCTCCAAACAACTCTTGTTGGGGCCTTGACGAATCTTTACTGTAGTCTATGAAACTTTGGTTTGCGCGGTGCGGGTACGCGTTCAGCTTGTTTCATGGCTTGATTCTTTAACTGTCATCGGGCAGCCGCCAGTTTCCGCGGCGCCGTTTCTCTCATAAGTAATCCTGAGGCAAACACCAGGATGGCGCCGGTGGCAGCAATCCATAAGGGAGCGGCGAGGCCATGGCGATCGGCAATGGACCCGGAAATTGCAGGAGCCAGCGTTCCTCCGAATATCTCGCCCACCAAAGTTGACAGGCCGATGGCCGTCCCGGCAAAGCGAGGCGAGACGCTTTCCGTTGGAATCAGCACCAGGACCAGCGCGGCCATTCCCTGTCCTCCATTGGCGATGAAACCCGCCAGGCCCATAAGCCAGGGATGGCTGATCAAGAAAGGCATTTGATATGTGAGAGGCACGAGCGCGGAAACCAGCGCTACATAAAGCAGGACGGGTTTCCTTCCCCAGCGGTCAGAGAGCCAGGGAAAGATCCAGCCCCAGAGAAATTCACCCAGCCCGCTTGCGCCCAGAACAAATCCGGCAAAGGTGGCGGAATGCTTTGATACCTCTGTGATGTACAGCGGAGCAAATGCGTGCATCACCCAGAGCCAGGTCATGAAACCTGCGCTGGCAACGCAACAGAGCCATATATTACGATGACGGAACAGAGAGAGATAATCGGATACATTTACTTTTTGATGCGATGGTGTGGCGTTCCCTCCCGCCTGCCGGAATGAACTTTTTGGTTCACGGACATACCGCCATAAAAATACTCCCAAAATGATCCCGGGAACGCCGGCGACAAAGAATGCCACACGCCAGCCAAAATGCGCGGCAACCTGGGTGGTCAGGACCGGGGCAAGCGCATGCCCCACCAGAGCAGCGGCGCTCACGACAATGCCCACGTTGCGACCGCGGTGTTCGGGTGCTGACGACTCCTCAATGGTTGCGGTGATGGTGGACCAGGTTGGCCCTTCCGCCGCGCCCATGAGAGTGCGCACCAGGAGGAGCTGGCCGAAGCGTTGCGTGATTCCGGAGACCCAGGAAAGGACGGAAAAGATAAAGACTGTTGGGATTAAGATGGGCCGGCGTCCTACGCGGTCAGAGATTGCGCCAAAGATCAGGCTGGAGGCGGCCCACGCCAGCGCCAGCACAGAAGTGAGCAAACCAACCTGCGCATGACTCAGGTGAAGCTGGGGCACGATAAAGGGCGCCAGATAGACCAAACTCATGCGGTCGAGGAAGACTGTGCCCCAAGTGAGAAACAGCAACACAACTAAGCCGGTTTCGTACCGGCGTGAGTTCGCTGCTGGGGATTCTTCAGTGCTCTCGTTCTTGCTCAGATTCTCGTCCTCCTGCAGAGATTTTTGACAGTGAGCGCGCAAGACGCAGCCGAGGGCGCTGCGGTCCACTCTTAAGTTTTTCTATTTGTGAGGAGTCTGTTTCAGCTTATCCAGCTCCTCGCTCGCAATGTGAAAACCGGTATTGGCCGCGGGGAGACCGGCATAGACCGCTACTTGCAGCAGGGTCTCTTTCAGATCGCAGGGTTCCATACCATGCATCACGGCGGCGCGGAGGTGGAGACGAAACTCCTCCCATCTCCCCATTGCCGACAAGATTGCCAGCACGAGCAATCGCCGCGTGCGGCGGTCGAGTCCGGGCCGCGACCAAACGGTCCCCCAGGCATAGCGGGTGATCAGCGCTTGAAAGTCGTGCGTGAGATCGGTGGCGCCGCTGATGGAGCGCTCCACGTGCTCGGGGCCCAGGACCTCCCGGCGGACACGAAGGCCCGTTTCCAAAGGATCGAGCGGGGCATCCGCCAGAGATTGCAGAAAATCAAGCAATGCCGCTGTGAATGAGCGCGGCCGCTCCAGATTGGATAGATGGGCCGTGGGCAGATGGATGGCTTGCGAGTTGGGAATGTCGCGGGCCAGGAGCTTGCCATGCCCTTCCCATGGAGTGGATGCATCCTGATCGCCGGAGATGATCAGAGTGGAAGCAGAGATTTTGCCCAGTAAGGGCTTGTAATTGAAATCGCGAAGCGCGGCGCAGCATCCCGCGTACCCCAATGGACTCGTGCCCAACAAAACGGAGCGAACTGAGTGCGCGTATGGATCGGCTTGTTTTTCAGGAGTGAAGAAACGCCCCATGACCGCATCAGCAACGGCCTTTATGCCTCCTTCCAGCACCGTCCGCCTGCGGGCCTCTAAAGTTTCAGACGAGAACTGGGCTGAACTGTTGGCGAGAACCAGCGAGGTCACGCGCGTAGGAGCATTCACTCCCAGCCACTGCCCAATCGCGCCTCCCATGGAGATTCCACACCATGCAAATTTCTGAACTCTGAGGGCGTCCACCAACCCGATCACGTCACGGCCCAGTTGATCGATGGAGTAGTCGCCTGGAGGGGCATCGGATGCGCCATGCCCGCGTGTGTCATAGCGGAGGACCTGGAAGCGTTCCAACAGGTCCGGCATCTGCAGAGCCCACATGCTGTGGTCACAACCCAGCGAGTGCGAGAGCGCCAGGACCGGCAGGCCCTTTGTTCCTTCAAGCCGGTAGAACAATCGTGCGTTATCGATGTTGACGAACGGCAAACTTTGCTCCTTTCCCTACAAGCAACTAGCAATTGGCTGCAATTGGCAACTGACAAGTTAGCCTTTGGTTTTTGGCCGTTGGCTCCTGGCTGTTGCCTTTTGTTTTCTGATCTTGTGCGTTCTCAGTTTCTTCTCTGCGACCTCAGTTCCTCCGGGTTGAAGGTTCTGGCTGGCGAGCAGTCGTTTTCTGAATTCTTCCGCTACTCCCAGGTAGTGCTCGGGAGTTTCAAGCTCGCGGAGGGTGGCGGGGTCGATGTGCTTATTTACCTCCGGCATCTCAGCGAGCACTTGGCTTAGTTTGATCCCATACTGACGGCTCTTCTGTGTGGCTTCTTCGAGTAACCTGTGCGCGACATCGCGACCTAGCTTGTTCGCCAGCAGCATCATGGCGCGCTCGGCAAAGATGAATCCATGAGTGGCGATGGTGGCGCGCATCTGAGAAGCATTAACCTTGAGTCCTTCCGCGACCTCCGCCATGGCTGCCGCGGCCAAACCGGCGGATTGGACTACGCTCGAAATTATCGCCCATTCCGCCTGCCACCCGCCCAGCGCCCGCTCATGCTCCTGCACCATGGCGGAAAGAAAGCTGGAGACCAGCGCGGGGACGCGGACAGCAGCGGCGAGTGCGGCCGAGCAGCCAACAGGATTGTGTTTATGTGGCATGGTTGAGGAGCCACCCCGATTCTCACCGACCGGTTCTTCCGCCTCTGCGATTTCCGTCTGCATCATCAGGCTGATATCGCGGGCCATCTTACCCAGAGAGCCAGTCAGCATGCCGCAAGCGCAAACCAGCGCGGCAAACCGATCGCGATGTGTATGCCAGGGCGCATCGGGATACCCAAGGTGAAGTTCATCGGCCAGGGCTTGACCCACCTGGAGCCCTTTGTCACCCAGCGCCGCCAGCGTGCCACTCGCCCCGCCGAATTGGAGCACCAGACTCTCTTGGAAGCCGGCGTTCAGGCGTTCTCTGCTGCGATGGATGGCAGCCAGCCAGCCCGCTGCTTTCAATCCAAAAGTAGTAGGAGGAGCAGCCTGAAGAAGCGTGCGGCCCAACATTACGACGCCGGCATGTTCCTCAGCCAGACGGCGCAACGCGCGCTGCAATCGCTTCAGGTCAGATTGGAGAATGGCTTGCGCTTTCCTGAGGAGAAGCACCAGCGCTGTATCGCAAACATCCTGGCTGGTGGCGCCCCAGTGCACAAATCCAGCGGCGGAAGAATTTTTTGAACGCACGCATTCCGTCAATGCTTTGATCAACGGAATCGCCGGCGTGCCGGCGTGCATGGTCTCCCGTGCAATCCCGGCTGAGTCATAGGTGCAGGTGACTGCCGCCGCGGTGATTGCCTCCACAGCGGTTGACGGGATGACCTTGAACCGGCTTTCAGCACGGGCCAGTGCAACTTCGAATTCCAGCATGGATTGCAGGAGTGAACGATCGGAAAAAACTTCAGCCAGCGGCCCGGTTGTCGCCAGACTTTCAATCAGCCGCACTGGCATGCCCCACGTCCCTGCAATTTGGATTCAAAAGCTGAGCCAATATTCTACTTCTCAAAGACCGAACCGAAGAAAACAGACTTACGCCGCTGGATCATTTGCTCCACGGCTTGCTGCATTCGGGTTTGCACCTCGAGGCTAATGGCCTTTATCGCGGACCTTTCCTGGGCCGGCTCCCGCGGATGTTGGTTATCCATTTGAATGGGAGGCAGAAACCGCATATGCCACCTGGAGGGCAAGGGGAAGGGCAACCAGGGAAATGTGGAGAGCGGCAGCCAGGGCCAATCTGTGCAGCGCGTCCAGAGGCGGGACTTGATTCTGACAAAGATGGGCAAAATCTCGGCGCTTCCTACCGTAACAAATGGAATGATCGGGGCGCGATGACGCACGGCCAGCTTGACAAATGAATCGCGCCCGAAATCCTTAAGCCGGTAAGCCTGGCGGTACAGCGCGAATGCTCCATCCACGCCTTCCGGAAAAACGCCCAGCAGTCCGCCGGATTCAAGTACGCGGTCCGCGCTCGCCTCGCAGGCTACTACACCGCCAAATTTGCGTACAAAATTGTCTATAAAAGGAAATTTCATCAAGCCGGGGTGAGTAAGGAAGCGCGGGACCCTGCCAGCTTCCCGCATGACCAGGTGCAAGACCATCACACCGTCAAAAGGGACAAAACCACGGTGCATTCCCACCAGTATCGCCGGGCCCTGGCGTGGAATGTGCTCTAATCCTCTGGCTTCAATGCGCCAGTAAGAATCGCAGAGAAATCTGAGCAGCCGCTTGCGGTAAGCTTCAATGTAATCCCGATCCAATCCAAACTCATCAAGGCTGGGCTCCGGTTCGGAGACGGATTGGCGCGTTTTGCGATGCTTCCGCAGTGCTGCCAGGCTCGATTGTTGCGGAGAGAACCCCAGTTCCCGCTTGATCTTCTGGTTTGAAACCGTCCAGGGATAACGCAAATACTCCAGCGCTTCCGAGCCTCCTCCGATCCGTTGCAGGGTCACGGGAAGTGCGACGCGATGTCCTCCAGCCATGCGGATGGCGGCGCGTAGCGGGACCACCGAATCCGGGGCGACATTGAACAAGCCGTCCCGGTCGTGTTCAAGCGCGCACAACACAGCCTGGGCCAGATCGGCGAGGCTAAGAAGCTGCACTACGGGATCGTGTCCAGCTATGGTCACGCTGAAGGGAGCCAGCAGCCGCCGGCTCAGCATCGCGGATGACGGAAGCACCGTCACAGGACGCAAGACGGTGACCGGCAGCTTTCCCTGCAAATATTGGCCAGCCAATGCCTCGAGAGACTTCCACTGCCTTGCAATGCTCCGTCCGCTGCCGCGAATGCCATAAGCCTCGTCGGCCAGGCTTTGCCTTCCCGGTCCAGTTCCATAAATCAACGCGCTGGAAAGCAAGACAAGTTTTTTCTTCCCGAGCCGGGCACATTGCTGAAATACCTCTTCGGCTTCGAGCAAGTCAGGGGTCATTCCATAGCGATCGCACGGAGCCGGAAGATAGATACACGGTCTCGAATCGTCTTTACCGGCGTCAGGCCGCACAAGTTCATGGTCGATTGACGGTTCTACGCGGCGCAGGGCTTCCAGGAGATCGCGCGCCAATGGATGGTCGCCACGGGCGATGAGCGCTGTGTGAGCAATTGGCAAATGGCAGTGAGCAGTTGGCAAATAGCCAAAACCAGAACCTTTCCCTGATCCCAGTGATTCATCGAAGAGCGAGAATTGCCCGTTGCTGATGGTTGCGGCAATAGTAGTTCAGCAAATGCTTGCAATTGCATTGTTAGTTCTCCTTCCGAAGAAGGAAAACCAGCCTTCTAGCTCGGTTGGAGCAAGGCGTAGAGGGGATCGGGAAACATCTCGCTTAGCGTGGCCCAGAGTCTCTCCGTGGTATCGAACATTGAAGCCGCGGTCTTTGAGACGCCAAGCTGGCGAAAGAGCTCAGGGCGGTATTCCTCGTTCCAGGCCTCGATGATTTTTCCATTCTTGATTTGGAAGACGCTCCGCGAACGCATGGAAATCCGTCTCCCGGTGGGCTTCAATTCGTTTCCCTGGCGCGTGTGCGTCCCCTTTGCAGACCAAAAGACAGTTACTTTGTCCCCGTCAGCGCTCACTTGCTCGGCTGCCATGACGAGGTCAGGAGCGGCCGACCGCCATCCTTTGCCTTCTGCCACAGCTTGTGCCAGACCCAGAGTCCGGTTGCCAAAGTGTACTTTGCAGTTTCTATCGAAGACCTCATCAATATGCTCGTAGCGCGCCTGTGTGAAAAGCTCTTCAAACAAGCGCCGGGCAACCTGCTTGTTCTGCTCCGGGTTAGCTTGACCCGGTCTTTGCCTTTGCTGCTCCTGTTGTGGCGCAGGCCTCCGCTGTTCTCCCAACGTAAGCGTCAAACCTCCGCAGAGGACCACCGTCAGGCAGAATATTCTGTGTTTCAGCATGAAACCTCCTCCTGGTGACGTCTTTGGGGCAGATTATACGCCTGGAATACAGTGCTTAGTACCCAGTATTTAGGTCTTCCTAAACCCAGTCGAATGAATAGCTTGGCCAAGTGCTTCCGCACGGCCATTGTGGGGTTCTCAGGTCCGTCTCTACAATGATTTTCCCATGCTCAACCCTCTACTGATTGCAGCGCTTGTGATTGCAGTGGTCGTCATCTGTGTCCTTACGCTCGCAGCCACCAAGCCGGCCCGTTTCGCCCTCCAGCGCAGCATCACTATTCAGGCCGCGCCTGACAAGATCTTTGCCCTTATCAATGATTTGCATCGCTGGCCTGAGTGGTCTGAACAGGGTGATTCCAGGGTTAGGCGGGCATACAGCGGCACACCGTCGGGCAAGGGCGCGGTCTGCGAGTGGGAGGGCACGGGAAGCGCCGGTAAAGGGCGCATTGAGATTATCGAATCATCGCCAAACATGATTCGCTTGCAAGCCGACTGGGCCAGGCCATTTGCCGCGCGCAACTTCAACATCTTCACTCTTGAACCTCAAGGCAATGCCACGCGCATCACCTGGGTGCTGGATGGCGAGAATGTGTTCATGCTGAAGCTGATGACGATCTTCGTCAGCGCTGACCGCCTGATGGGCAAACACGTTGAGAAGGGACTGGCAGATCTGAAAGCGTTTGCAGAAAAATGAGAGAGGGCGGGCCGACACCGAAAAGCCTGGTGTCATTACTATTGGATCGTGAATTCAGGATTCCTCGCCAAAGTTTACCGCACGCGGTTGTACGATAACTAGTGCGCTCAACTGCTACGACGGCCCTCCCGGAAAAGCGGGCCCGTACTTTCGTTTCTGACCTGGCATTTACCCTGCAAGCTTCCCGGCCTGGTCTTTGGCTCACATCCATCTGGTTTTATATGTTGCCGCTCGGAGGCAGGTCCCTGTTTCATTCCGCGCCGTTCTGGCTGGGCCTGGTCTATGTGACTTTCCCGATGGGACTGCTGCTTTACGGCTGGAATGACTATGTGGACTTCGAGGTAGACCGGGTGAATCCGCGCAAGGGGTCGTTTCTTTTCGGCGCTCGCGGCTCGATCGAACAATTACACAAGCTGCCTATGCGCATCGCCGCGGTGCAGGCGGTCTTTCTCCTGGCGCTCTCCTATTCAGGTGGCCCTCGCATATTGCTATGTTTTGCGGGAATGGTGGCGGCTGCCGCTGTTTACAACTGGCCGCGGTATGGTTTCAAGAGCAGGCCGCCGTTTGAGATTCTCAATCAGGCTGGGTACCTGTTTGTATTTCTGCTGAGCAGTTGGATGAACCACGTGCCGCTGATGCGCTGGCCCGCCTGGTTGTTTGGCGCGCTGTTCGCCATGCACTCTCACGTGTTCGGCGAAATCATGGATATCGAACCGGACCGTGACAGTGACAGACGGACAACTGCCGTGGCCATTGGGAGGGTGCCGGCAAAGCTGCTGATCGCCGCGTTTCTCGTGGCCGAAACCGTTCTGCTGTATGCGTTCTTTCGTGATCCGCTGCTGGTTGGTTTCCTGCTCGCCAGCGCCTTATGGTTCGTTCTGGATGCAGCTTTGCTTTGGCGCGACCGGCCTTACACTCCAGGACAGATGCGTTTCGCCATGATTGCCTGGAATGCTATCGCGCTGGCCAGCATGCCCTGGGTCTGGTGGAAGGCCAGTTTCACTGTGCTGCGGTGAAAATTCTGGCACGTAAGAACCTGCCCGAGATCACCCGCCGTTGCACGCAAGTGCTGGGTTACTTCGGCCGAATGCTGGTCTGCACGAGGCGCGGTACGCGTGGCGTCTCGTCGCCTTCGGCCTGGCGCATGATTACCTTGTTCGTAGAAGTGCAGGTGGTCACACTCTCTACATGGGGGCTATCACCCCTGGAAAAGTTGTAGCTGACGATTGCTTCACATATGGTGTTGCCCGTGCCGGCATCGCTTCTCAGGAAGATCCCCTTATCGATCGCCGGATTAAAAGAATGGCCTGGAGCTTCCCTAACATCTGGAAGCTGGCGCGGGCGTTGAGAGCTGATTTTAGACCACTCCGGACTGGGCACTGCTTGAGGCTGTTTCACGAAAGGATTATGAACAAGCCCCGAGGGTGGTTGAGAGGGCTGCGGCGGCTGAGCTTGAGTTGCCGGAGCCGATGCATCCTGCGACTGGCTGGTTTGCGCAAATGCCGGGAGCAACGAAAAACTGGCAGCCACAAGGAAGAGAACCACAAATCTGCGGAGTCGCATAAAGCCCTCCTAACGCTTTTGATTCTACTCCTCAAGGCAGCGCGGACGAAAAGGAAAATCTACAATGCGTCAGAGCCCGAAGGCTTGAAGCGCCTTGGCAGCGATGTCCTCTCCCCACTCCTGCACGAAGTGTCCCGCATCCTGGAGTTCGAGTGGGGGTGGGCACTTGCGTATTTGCTTCTGCAGATAGGCCATCGCCGGCGGGCCAAGCAATGGATCTTGCATGCCTACAGCCATGAATGTCTCGCCGTTCCATTCCGTCCGCAGCCAGTGGCGGGCAGCGCGAGAGATCTCCGCGCCGTCAGCATCCGGCCTGTCCGGCACAATCTGCGGGAAGCGTCGCACGCCGGCCTTATAGCGAACATCCGGGAATGGCGCAGCGTAGGCCGCGGCCTCTTCCGCCGAAAGCTGCGGACATGCCCGCCGCATCAGCTTGGCCACGTCCATGTCCGGATTCAGGGCCACCCATCCCCGCCATTCAAGGAATCCTGGGCCGAGCGGCATATCGCCTGTGGCCAGGGCTGTATTCATCACCAGCAGGCGTTTGAAGCGCGCCGGCATCTCCATAGGCAAGGTTAGTCCGAGGAGCCCGCCCCAGTCCTGGCATACCAACGTGACGTTGAGCAGGTCCAGACGCTCGATGAACCGCAGCAGCATTTGGCGGTGAAAGGTGAACGTATACGCCGATTCCTCGGCCGGTTTGTCCGAACGGCCAAAGCCAAAAAAGTCCGGCGCTACAACACGGTGTCCCGCAGCCACGAACACGGGAATCATCTTGCGGTAGAGATAGCTCCAGGTGGGTTGACCATGCAGGCACAGGAACACCTGGCTGGCCGTGCTGGGACCTTCATCCACATAGTGGACGCGAATTCCCTGATATCCAGGGAGATCGTCCACATAGTGCGGCGCAAATGGGAATCCCGGCAAGCTCTGAAATCTGTCGTCGGGCGCGCGCAATGCTCCTGAAAATTTATGATTTGTGAATCTTGATTTGTGATTTATCTCTTCGTCCTGAGAGTTCATGATCTGCAATTTCCCGATTTACTTTCGTCCCTTGCAGCATGTGGGGTTGTCTTCGAGTCACAACCAGAGATCACAGATTCCAAGGCGCCGCGATTCGCCGGGCTGCGCTTACCTTGGCGCTTGCGTGGCCGGCGACGCCGTGCTGGGGCTGTCATCGACGTCCAAACCAAGCTGGAGTTTGGCTGCATCTGACATGAGACCCGGATGCCATTGCGGTTCGAAGACAATTTCGGCGCGGACCGCGGCAACGTCCGGCAGCTTCGAGAGCTTCCTCTCGGCGTCATCCTTGAGCACGCCGCCCATGCCGCAACCGGGGGCCGTCATGGTCATTTTGACGTCAATCACGTGGCCTCCGGTCTCGTGTGGCCCGATGACGCAGGAGTAAATCAGACCAAGGTCCACGATGTTCACCGGGATCTCCGGATCATAGACGGTCCTTAACTGGTCCCACACCATTTTTTCGGTGAGCTCCCCCTGAGCAGACTCCGGCGCGGGCTCGCTGATAGCGACGGCAAAGCCGAGCGCGTCGGCATCCTTGGCATCGATGCGGTACATGCAGCCGGAATCCGAAGCCATCACTGTGTAGCTACCGCCCAGCTTCTGCATGATCCTTACGGGGACGCCGGCGGGAATCCTATGAGGAATTCCGCTGGGGATTTCCATGACTTCACAAGACCGGCTCAACGTGACTGATTCAGTATGCATAAGATCCTTCAATCCAGGTCTTGAGACCTGCTCCACCACGCTATTCGGTTGAGGCGGGTGACTGTTGCCCTTCCAGGGCTGCACGCAAGGTATGCCAGGCCAGGGTGGCGCACTTCACCCTAACGGGAAACTCGCTGACCCCGGCAAAAACACTCAGCTTGCCCAACTCCGTCTGATTTCCGTCAGGAAGCTGGCCTGTGACCAGTTTGTGAAAGCGATCGAAAAGCTCTTCCGCCTCTGCCTTGCTCTTACCTTTCACGCTCTGCGTCATCATGGAAGCCGACGCCTTGGAGATGGCGCAGCCCGATCCCTGAAAGGAGATATCGCGAATCCGGCCGCCTTCCGCTTCACTGCCTTCCACATCCAGATAGACGGTAAAGTGGTCGCCACAGAGCGGGTTATAGCCTTCTGCCGTGCGGTTTGCCGCGGCCAACTGGCGAAAGTTGCGCGGCGTCTTACTGTGCTCCAGAATCACGTCCTGATAAAGTTCGCGCAGGTCAGCCATCAGGCAAAGACCTCCTGCACCTTGTGAATCCCCGCAACCAGGGCATCCACTTCTTCTCTGGTGTTGTACATGGCAAAGGAAGCGCGGGCCGTGGCGGCAATGCCAAAGCGCTGCATGAGCGGCTGGGCGCAATGGTGTCCGGTGCGAATGGCGATGCCTTGCTGATCGAGGATAGTACCCACATCGTGCGCATGGGCATTATCCAGCACGAAGGACAGCACTGCGGCCTTCGATTTGGCTGTGCCAATCAGGCGCAAGCCGGGAATAGAGGAGACGGCCTGAGTGGCGTAGACTAGCAATTCATGCTCATGAGCAGCAATGCGGTCCAAGCCGATGCCAGTCACGTAGTCTATGGCTGCACCCAGGGCAATTGCGCCGCCAACGTCGGGCGTTCCAGCTTCAAACTTGTAAGGCAACTTGTTGTAGAGAGTCTTTTCAAAGGTGACGGAGCTTATCATGTCACCGCCACCCTGATAGGGAGGCATGGCTTCCAGCAGGGCCTGCTTGCCATAGAGCACGCCGATCCCCATGGGCCCGTACACCTTGTGACTCGAGAAGGTATAAAAATCACAATCGAGCACCTGCACGTCAATTTGGAGGTGCGGGGCCGCCTGGGCTCCATCCACCACCACAGGCACGTTGTGCTGGTGCGCCATCTCAATCACCTTGCGCAGGGGAACGATTGTGCCCAGCGCGTTGGAAACGTGAGCAATGGCCACCAGTTTGGTCTTGGGGTTGAGCAACTTCTCAAATTCGTCCAATAACAGCTCGCCATCGTCGTTAACCGGGATCACCCGCAGGCGCGCACCCTGCTGCTGGCAGAGAATCTGCCAGGGAACGATGTTGGAGTGGTGCTCCAGGGCAGAGATGATGATTTCATCGCCCGCGCCTACGTGGGCGCGCCCGTAAGTCTGCGCTACCAGGTTGATGCCTTCGGTCGTCCCGCGGACGAATACGATTTCGCTGGGATCGCCGGCGCCAAGAAAGCGCTGGACCTTTACACGCGCCCGATCATGGCTTTCTGTGGCCAGTTCCGAGAGCGCGTGCACCCCGCGATGGATATTGGCGTTTTCCGACGCGTAATAGTGCGTGATGGCGTCGAGAACCGCCTGCGGCTTCTGCGAGGTCGCGGCGTTATCAAGATAGATCAGGGGCTTCCCGTGGACCTTGACATCCAGGATGGGAAAGTCCGCCCGGACCTTGAAGATATCGAACCCTGCCGGCTTAGCCGGAGACTCAGCCCACGGCAATCTGTTGGTGGCAGCGTTCATCCGACTTCCTCCCAATGTCTTTCAACCGGTTCGCCCCCCGGCCCCGGCTTGCTCATCCCGGTGGGCAACCATTGCCGGATAACATTTTCCAGGTATTCGCGCACCGAATCGGATTTCATGCGTCCTATGGACTCATTGGCAAAGGCAAAAAGCAGCAACCGGCGCGCAGACGTTTCGTCAATACCACGCGAGCGCAGGTAAAACAGCGCATTCTCCTCAATCTGCCCGATGGTGGCGCCGTGCGTGCATTTCACGTCATCGGCGTAAATTTCAAGCTGTGGCTTGGTGTCAATTTGAGCGTTATCGGAAAGCAACAGGTTGCGATTTGTCTGTTTGGCGTCCGTCTTTTGTGCGTCCTTGTGAACGATGATGCGTCCATGGAAGACGCCGTGCGAGTTGCCATCGAGAATTCCGTTGTAAAACTGCCGGCTGCTGCAATGAGGGCTGGCATGTTCCACGAGCATGTAATTATCCATGTGCTGGCGTCCATTACCGACGAACAAGCCATTGATCAGGCACTCGCCACCTTCGCCGGCGAGCACCGGGTGCACATTGTTGCGCACCAGCGCGCCGCCCAAGAGCACCGAATGCGAGCTCACGTTGGCGCTTCGCGCCTGCTGCATCCGCAGAGTGGAAATGTTGAAGGCCTGCAGGTCTTCGCGCTCGATCAGGTAGTGGGAAATTACGGCATTTTCACCAGCGACCAGTTCCGTAACCACGTTGGAGAAAAATGCGCCGCTGCCAAGAGACACATAATCTTCCACAATGCTGGCCTGGGTTTCGGCTTCCGCCAGGATCAGGGTGTGGGGATGGGCGATGGCCGGGCCACCGGCCGCGGAGGAGACAAAAAGCAAGTGAATCGGAGCCTCGAGAACAGCCCGGCGCGGCAGATAGACGTAAGCACCATCTTCAATGAAGGCGGTGTGGAGCGCGGAGAAACCATCACGCCAGGATTCGATATACCGACCCAGATGAGGCTCGAGGGCGCCGGGATTTTCCGCAATCTCAGCCGCCAAGCTGCCTGCCTTGACTCCATGAGGCAGCGAGCCTGGACTGGACAACTGGGGAGCGAACCGCCCATTCACGAAGACAAGCCGGCAGGCAGCGCCCGGTATCTGGAACCGCTGGAGATCGGCGGTTGAAATCTGCTCTTCGGCGTACGGCGACAAGGTAAACGATGTCTGGGAGATGGCGCTCACATTAGTAAATCGCCAGTCTTCATCCTTGGTGGTGGGAAAACCGGTCTGACAAAAGCGGGTGAACGCATCTTCACGCAACGCGCACAGCCAAGCGGGCTGCCCGCCGGCGCGCTTCTCGAGTTCGCTGAACATCTCCAGATAGTTGCCCAGCCGTTCTGCTGTCCTAGTTGCTGTCATGCTCTTCTCACTATCTCCGTGTCCCCGTTGTGAGGCTTTGCCAATTGCTTACATTGCAGGGCTGAAACCCTGTTCGGTAGCCAGCTCAAAAACCAGGGCTAAAGCCCAAACTGGCCAGAGGCTGCTATTCTCGCGGGTTCTAAAGAACCCGCTCCCCGGACTAAAAGTCCGGGGCTTCCACCTTTACCCCTGCTCACCTGTTCAAGAACCATTTATGAAACCAGCTCTGAATTCGGTGTAACCTGTCATCTATCTTGCTGCCCCTACCGGTTCAGCCCAGCCGCCATAGCCCTTGTCTTCCAGTTCCAGCGCCAGGGACGCCGGACCGGACTTCGCGATCCTGCCTTCGACCAGTACGTGGACGAAGTCGGGGACAATGTAATCCAGCAAGCGCTGGTAATGGGTGACAAGCACCATGGCGCGCTCAGGGCTACGCATGGTATTTACGCCTTTGGCCACAACTTTCAGAGCGTCGATATCCAGGCCGGAATCCGTCTCATCGAGAATGGCCAGCCGAGGCTCGAGCACCGCCATCTGTACAATTTCGTTGCGCTTCTTCTCTCCTCCCGAAAAACCTTCGTTCACGGGACGATTCAGAAAACGTTCGTCCATATCCAGCAAGCGCATCTTTTCTTTGAGCAAAGGCAGAAAGTCCATGGCATCCAGCTCTTCCTGGCCGCGATACTTGCGCACCGCGTTGAGCGCCGCGCGCAGGAAGTACGCATTACTGATGCCCGGGACCTCTACCGGATATTGAAAGGCCATGAAGAGGCCTTCGCCGGCAGCTTCTTCCGGTTTCATAGCGAGCAGGTCCTTGCCATTCAGCAAGACCTCGCCCTGAGTGATCTCATAGGTCTCCCGGCGCGCCAGCACCTGCGCCAGCGTGCTCTTGCCGGAACCGTTGGGCCCCATGATCGAGTGCACCTCGCCGGCATTGACGGAGAGGTCAATGCCCCTGAGGATTTCGTTGTTGTTGACACTGGCGTGCAGGTTTCTGATTTCCAACAGGCTCATATTCTTATCCGACGCTTCCTTCCAGGCTGATACCCAATAGTTTCTGAGCTTCTACGGCAAACTCCATCGGCAACTCCTTAAAGACCTGCTTGCAGAAGCCATTGATGATCATGGAGACGGCTTCCTCTGCGGAAAGGCCGCGTTGCCGCAGATAAAAGATCTGGTCCTCGCCGATCTTGGAGGTGGAGGCCTCATGCTCCATGCGGGCAGTCGCGTTCTTCACCTCTATATAGGGGAAGGTGTGCGCGCCACACTTGTCGCCGATCAGCAGAGAGTCACACTGGGTGTAATTGCGCGCACCAGCAGCGCCCTTCTGAATCTTCACCTGGCCGCGGTAGGTATTCTGGCCGTGACCGGCGGAGATACCCTTGGACACCACGGTGCTGCGCGTGTTCTTGCCGATGTGGATCATCTTTGTCCCGGTGTCCGCCTGCTGGTAGTTGTTGGTCAAAGCCACCGAGTAGAACTCGCCCACCGAGTTATCGCCCATCAGGATGCAGCTGGGATATTTCCAGGTGATGGCAGAACCGGTCTCTACCTGGGTCCAGGAGATCTTGGAGTTGACGCCAAGACACTTGCCTCGCTTGGTGACGAAGTTGTAGATTCCGCCCTTGCCCTGCTTGTCACCGGGATACCAGTTCTGCACCGTCGAGTACTTGATCTGGGCATTATCCAGAGCCACCAGTTCAACCACGGCGGCATGCAACTGGTTCTCATCGCGGATAGGCGCGGTGCAGCCTTCCAGATAGCTGACATAAGCGCCCTCATCGGCAATGATCAGGGTGCGTTCGAACTGGCCGGTCTCAGAGGCGTTAATGCGGAAGTAGGTGGAAAGCTCCATGGGGCAGCGAACGCCCTTGGGCACGTAGACGAACGAGCCATCACTGAATACGGCGGAGTTGAGGGAAGCGAAGAAGTTATCCGTGTAAGGAACCACGGAGCCCAGATACTTCTTTACCAGGTCCGGATGATCACGGACGGCTTCCGAAAAGGAACAGAAGATGACGCCCTTTTCCGCCAGCTTGGCCTTGAAGGTGGTGGCCACGGAAACACTGTCAAACACCGCATCCACGGCAACTCCCGCGAGCTTCTTCTGCTCCAGCAGAGGAATTCCCAGTTTTTCGTAGGTGCGCAGAATCTCCGGGTCAATCTCATCCAGGCTCTTGGGGGCCACTTTCTGCCTGGGGGCTGAGTAATAGACGATGTTCTGGTAATCGATCGATGGAAACTTTACATTGGCCCACTTGGGCTCGCCCTGGGCCTGCTCCTGCGAGGCCCAGTGACGGTAGGCCTTCAACCGCCACTCCAGCATGAATTCAGGCTCGCCCTTCTTGGTGGAGATCAGCCGGACAACGTCCTCACTCAATCCCTTGGGTATTCTGTCTTCATCGATGGTTGTGACAAAGCCCCACTTGTATTCCTGACTGGTGAGGTCCTGTATGGTCTTCGCTGTACTCATTGTGTTCTCCCGGATGTCAGGGTGATGTTTACAACACTGCTGTTGCCGTCTCCGGCAGGGCCGGTCAGGCGCAACGGCCTGATCAAATCAGTTAATGAAATCTCTTCCAATGTCCGGCGCAATGCCCGGCTGATAACCTGGGAATTACTGCGCACCGTGCACGACGGCTCCAACTCGCAGCATCCCGGAGTGGAGAAGCATTCGGTGAAGCCGATAGGGCCTTCCAGCGCGTCAATGATCTCTGCAATGGAGATCTTCTCGGGCGGACGCGCCAGCGAATAGCCGCCTTTCATGCCGCGATGGGAAACCAGCAGCCCATGCTCGACCAGATCCCGCACGATTTTGCCCACGGTGGCAGCATGCATTTGCGTGCCGGCAGCCATCTCTCGCGCGGTATGGGGTGACGGATGCGGATTGGCGGCAACGTATGTCATCAACACGATTCCGTAATCCGTCAATTTATTCAGCCTGAACATTCATGCCTTTCCGCTTCACTCGTCTTCGCTCAACTTCGAATCGATCAACCCTGAATCGATCAACCCTGAATGTTGACCAATTCAGTCAATATTGATTATCTAATTGTTGACCAATTTAGTCAATATTTGGAAGGCGGCTCTTGGCCTTTGGCTCTTGGCCTTTGGCTCAAACCTGGTACGTCTCACAGAATGGCGGCAACCTAGATTGCGGGAGAATGTGCAACAAGTGTTACAACCCGCGTCGTTATTGGGGAAACCAGCCACTAGCTGCTAGCTTCCAGCTGAAAACCAACTTCAGTGCGGTTGCCGGGTCTGCAACTTTGTCCGCTGCGAACGAAGTCGCCGGCCAGTAGCAAACCTTTGGCCCTGTGCATCCCCGGAGACGGTTATATCCAACCTTGTTCGCGGCGAACGAAGTTGCCGGAGAAGTGCGCCGGACTCCGCAACAAGTGTTACAACCTGCGTCGTTATTGGGGAACCAGCTGTTAGCCACTAGCTGCTAGCTGAAAACCAACTTCAGTGCGGTTTCCGGGTCCGCAACTTTGTCCGCTGCGAACGAAGTCGCCGGCCAGTAGCAAAACCTTTGGCCCTGTGCATCCCCGGAGACGGTTATATCCAACCTTGTTCGCGGGCGAACGAAGTTGCCGGGAAAAGTGCGCCGGACTCCGCAACAAGCGTTACAACCTGCGTCGTTATTGGAGAAAACCAGCCGTTAGCCACTAGCTTCTAGCTTCTAGCTGAAACCGACGCAGTGCGGTTGCCGGGTCTGCTAAGGCATGGTCAGGTGATCGGCCCACAGGATCTATGAAAATGTCTCTCCCTCCGGAGGCAGGCTAGCGGATAGAAGCTATCCGTGCAACTTTCGGCCCCCTAAATTTCTGCCTAATTTTTCAACAGCTTCGAGGCGCTTAAAAGAAAGTTTTTGGGTGGAGTGAGGGAGAGTCAGGGCCAAAACGATTTCGAATGACTTTGAGCCGTCCTGGTGGGTTTTTCCGTTTTTATATATGAGCACAACTCAGTAGCGTGTTACCGCCCTGCACGTCTTTCCGCCAGCGAAAGCAGTGCAAGAAAGGGTTGAACGGAAAAATGCCTCCCGCCGCAAGAATCACTGACCTGCACACTTGTCGCAGGGTTAATGGAATCGTTCCCCACGTTGGTGGCCCCATCCTGCCACCTGGCGCACCCACGGTCCTCATCGGCGGCTTGCCGGCGGCCACCGTGACCAACATGGCGACCTGCGTCGGTCCGCCGGACACCATTGTCCAAGGGTCCCCAAGCGTCTTCATCAACGGAAAACCCGCCGCGCGGATGGGCGACATGACCGCTCATGGCGGCGTAATCGTAACCGGTTGCCCAACGGTCATCATTGGAGAGGTGGGCATGGGCGGGATAGCGACCAGCTTTTTCGCATCGGGTGTGCGGGCCAGCGAGAGCTGTAAAGCGATCACCTGACCTCCGAAATAACCGAGACCGTGAGTCTCGCAAGAGAATCAGCCATGCTGCACCAAAGAGAGATTTCTCCGGCACAACTTGCCCAGCTCGCAGACGGCGGCTACGTCTTCGCGATCGTGGATGCCTGTGTCGATCGGAAACGGGTCATGCACAAGGCTTACAACGAAATGGGTCCGTCGCGAGCCATCAGCCTGTTCCAGGGCACATATATGGAGGGTTACGATGCGGCTGCGCCGTACCTCTTCCATGTTGACCGTGAAGTACTGGAATGGATTCCCGCCAAATTGGACCAATCCCGGTGGGGCGTATTCGTGATGACCAAAGAGCCGCGAGAAGTCCTGGTCCCCCATCTTCAGCGCTTCTTGATGGTCACACTTCCAGACGGTCGCAAGGGGTATTTCCGGTACTACGATCCACGCATCCTGGGAGCCTACCTGCCGACCTGCCAACCCGCAGAGTTGCAAACCTTCTTCGGCGCCGTGCGCGGCTTTGCCACGATGGACGAAACCGGGAACATGGTCTTCGAGCTGTCCGCTGCGCCTTGCGCAGGATATTCACAATTACCTATCCATCCCAGCGGCCTCTGGGCGATACGAGCAGAACAAATGGCAGCTTTCAGCGACCTTTCGAAAGAGCATTTTGCAAAGAAGGTCGTTGCCCACTTGCAGGAATTCTTTCCGGAGCATTGCGAACTGCTTGGAGAGGGATGCGTACGCAGGTTTGTCCATGACGGAATCCAGGCGGCTTACGAGTATGGAATAACAACGGAACCTGAAGTGTGTGTTTTTGTGGATTTTTTGTTCGCTTTTGGCAGCGAATTTGAGCAGGATGCCCAATTCGAGTGGGCAAAGACAATTCTTAAGGATCGTTCACGCAGTGCAGCCGACAGAATAGCGCAGGTGAGGAAGAGCGTGGAACAGATGATGAGCGAGGATAATTAAAAAATGAGTAGTCCTTCGAACACAGCTGTTAATCTCCTCCGTGAGCAATGTGAGAAGTTCCTTAAGGGATCGAACAGACCCTGTGGAGAGCCAGGCCAACGATCTGATGGCGCAGAGGCTTGCTTGCCATCCCTTCCAGCCGTGGACACTCAGCCGAACACAGCAGCATCCTTCAACGACATGCCCCCGCTTGAGGATACACCCTCGACCGAGGAGAAAAAAGAGGCGCCCGCGGGTCAACCTAGTCCTGAGAAGACGGCGATCCCGGAAGAGACAATTGCCAAGGCGGTAAGAGGAGCGAAGAAACTAATTGGCCAGGGCAAACTGAATGATTCACAAGCTCAGACCATCGTCACGAACAACCTGCTAGACAGGTTCGACGACAAAGAACAGGAAACAATTCTAGATCTTGCCGGGCAGACAAGGACTGAATCAAACCAACAGGGAGGCATATTGCTCCCGGCTGCATTGGAAGCGATAAGAAACAGAATTCAGCAGGGAAACCTGCCGCGTTGCGACGCCCAGTATTTGGCACGCTGGCTTCAACAGAACGCAATGGGCCGCTCGAGTTTTTCCGACGACGAACTCGCCAAGATCAATCTCGCTGCCGGGACGTCCGGGCAAGTGGCTGAGAGAGCCGAAGGAAGCTCACAGAAGCGCAAAAGACCTGATGAAGACCGGGAGGATGGGCCAAGGCTGAGGGAGGAAGATCAACCTGATCCCAAGAGAGTAAGACCAAGGGAGGGGGCGCTAGTCGAGGTCGAAAAGAGCACGATCAGGAGTATTCCTACGGGGGACAATACATACAAGATATCGTTCAAGCTAGGCCGAATAAGTTACCAAGGCGTTTCCCAAACTAACCCGCTAAACTTAGAAAGCGAAACGGTAGAATTTAAAATAATACAGAAGAACGACTACGCATCATACGACGTAGATTTGGTTATACCTGACAATGTGCAAGTAGCCAAGGAGAACGAAGCAAAACAAAAACAGGAAAATGCACAGAATAGACAGCAGGATATCCGGAACTCGATGGGGCGCAAGGCCATAGTCATTGCAGATTCGGCTTACAAACATTGCAGGGATCGAGACTCCGGTAGTTCGTTAATAGGTCATCTAGACAAGGATCAAACAAAAACATTTGCCAACGAGGTGCTCCAGTGGGTCATTAATTCCATCTGGAATGGAGAGGAGAAGGTCTTGGAAGGTTCACTCAGCCGCACGTTTCGATCCAATTGCACGATTAGTGAGCAAGGTCTTTATTGCGGCGAGACTAGCTATCAGATTTCGTTACACCTCACGGGCTGTCCAGCACGCGAGACTTTAGCCTTTACAATTGGACATCACGCGGTTGTTGTCCATCATGTCGGCCCTGGCGAGGGCGCTCATAACGCTCTGGTTAGATGATCGACGCCGGAACGTTGCTCGCGTAAAATTCTGGTTCGACAAGCAAAATTTGCTGGGTGAACGGGGACAGGAACTGAACCCGCATTCGAAGGTTCACCAGAAGAGGCGAGATGGGAGGTTTTCGAAGGAGCAGTCTAGGCGCGGGGCGGCGAGCGCCCGCGAGAAATTTTTGTGGCGGCTTTCGGCCGTTTAGACCGTCAGCGACAAGGCAAACAGCGTACGATTGGGCCGAAGCTCTTGGTTAGTTAGGCTCCCAGCTAACGGGTAGACCGTAATCCGGCTTTGGCAGCAGTCGGTCACGGTCGTAAGGTGGGTCTTCGCGTGCCGGAAGGGGATCATTGGGGAAATTCTCGTGCCAATGCCGGCGCCAATCGTCATCAGCGTAATACTTGAGGTAGAGCTGGTTATCTTCCTCGCTGCCGCTGCCGAGCGTTGGGATATGCCGCGCCGAATTGGCATCCGTCGCCAACATTGATGGCGTCCTCCCGCAGGGAATCGGTCCAGAGATGCCTATAGAGCTCGCGGTCGCTGAGATGATCTGTCTGCTCGATAAATACTCGAAGTAACGCGAGCTTATGGATCACCTCCCAAAGTTTGGCCGTCAGCTCCTGGTCGTTGAGCGAATCCGGCGGAGGGAGTGGTGGCTTAGTTCGCGCTGGCACGAGCGTTCAGCTTCAGAATCCATCCCGAGATCTTTTCGAGGACTGAAGGTGATATGGTCTCTCCAATCTCGCCATATTCTCTGATGGAGCCCTTCCTGGCGGTCTGAAACAGATGGTTCAGCCCCGCCAGTTCGTCGATCTCAAAGTTCTTGTTGCCGGCGTCTTCAAGCGCCTTGCGGATCGCCGGCAGGTTCTGTTGGGGAGAGACTTGCAGGTCCTTCTCTCCGTTCAACGCCAGCACCGGACAGGTCACCTTGCGCAGAGCCAAGGCAGGATCGTAGGCGATGAAGTACCGATACCACGGTGATGTAAGCTGCCCGACCGCGGCCCCTCCTGGTTTACCTATTGCATTGCAGCCCAGATTGAAAGAACATGGGTAATCCCACGATTCAACAAGAGACGAAACTGAGGCGCTGAGAGGCGCGGATGCCATGAGTGAGGCGGTTACCGGGCTGCTTATACGATGGGGACAGGGAGATCAGCAGGCGTTGGATGAACTGCTGCCTATCGTCTACGAGGAGCTGCGACGGATGGCGCGAAAGCACCTGCGCGGTTATACGGACAGAATGAGCCTGCAACCCACCACGCTTTTGCATGAGGCGTACCTGAAGCTGGTGGGACTGCACGACCCGAAATTTGAAAACCGGGCGCGCTTTTTCGCCATGTCCACCACCATCATGAGAAATATTCTGGTAGACCACGTGCGGGAGCGGCTGGCCACCAAGCGCGGAGGGGGACAGTTCAAAATATCCCTGAGCCAGGCAGAAGAGGCCGGTACTGAACCGGATTTCAATGTCTTATTGCTGGACGATGCTTTAAAAAGAATGAGCGCAGAATATCCTAAGCATGCCCAAGTGGTGGAATTTCGATATTTTGGCGGCTTCAGCGTGGAAGAGACGGCGCAGGCCCTGGAGTTATCGCCAACCACAGTGAAGCGGCACTGGCAATTTGCCAAGGCGTGGCTGCGGCGCGAGCTGGGGAGCAAGGGAAAACCCGCCCGATGACGCTGCCGCTCAATGGCTTTGTCTGAGTGGAGGGACTGGCGGCGCATAATTCAATACCAACTTTACGATAGTGGGCGATTGAGCGTTGGCATCCGTACTGTAAAACAGGGTCTGGGGCGGTGGAGCGCCCGGCGGCAAGCTGATAGCAGGATCGCGTCCCGCGTTTTTCTCCTCCCTGGACCAATCCAAGGCCACGTTGGCCTTTATTTCCGCCATGCCCGCGTCCACATGGGAATGTTGTTCCCATTGGGCGCATTGTTCTGGAGATAGTCTCTGCCCATTTTCCCCAGGCTGAACGTCCTGGATGGGAGTGGGGCTTATCAGGATTGTCAATTGCTCGGCCATCTGATCCGGCCTGCTCTGGCGCAAGTTAAAGTAAGGCGGATCATCGTCCTGGGCAGGAATCTCCACAATCTGTCCGGGAACAATATGATTTTCGCCACCGCGGATTGTGGCGGCGGGAAAGATCAGATACGGTTCGCCCTGTTTGCCATGGGTGTATCTTTCCCGGTCCACTACATAGAGATAGCCTTCGCGGGCTGCTTCTACGGTGACACGGACTTTATCGCCCCTTTTGAACAAGGTCCGGGCAGAGACGCGCTTTGGCGCGAATTCAATTGGCTTCGAGCCTCCATGCACCAGAAGCCTTTCCCCCGCATCTCCCTTCTTATATTCATGCAAGCGCCAGACGGTGACGCCTACTACGGCGCCTGGATCTACGGTTTGAACCGGAATCCTGGGAGTAAGAACCGTGTAACGCGGCTTGTGTGCGGCCTGCCCCTGCGTGGCCTTGTCAGCCTTGGGAGAAAGAAAGGCAGTATCCCAGATGTGCCGGGTCGCATCCTGGCCGCGCACGAGCATGACCGATGCCAGGGCCAATATTGAAAGGGCGATGATCCTGTATTTTCTTATCATTTTGCTTCCCCCATCAACTTCCAGAATCTAGAGCGTTTCATCATCGTCGTTGTGATGATTCCTTTACGGCGCCGCGTAATGTCTTCAGATGACCCGATCCTGCTCACTTCCAGTCACCCTGCAAGGTAAACGGCGCCCAGTAATAAGGGTCACGCCATTGTTGGTTATTGAACATGGCGATCTGCGCCTGGCGTAGTGCGGCCGCCGGGCTTTTTCCCTGGCCGAGCAGGTTTTTATAAAAGAGGGGCATGAGTTCCGATGTCCCCTGGTCGCTTACGTCCCAAAGGCTTACCAGCACCCGTGCCGCACCGGCATACATGAAGCCGCGCGTCAAGCCGATCAATCCTTCTCCACGAATCTCCTTTCCCAGGCCGGTTTCGCAGGCGCTTAGAACAACCAAATCCGCATGGAGATGGAGGTTGTAGATGTCCTGGAGGCGCAGAAACCCATCTTCGGGGTTCCCGTTCCTGTCTACCAGAGAAAGCACCAGGGCAGAAAGCTCAGGGTGGCGGCTATCCATATATCCGTGCGTGGCAAAATGCAGGTATTTATAACGACCCAATTCGGGACTCATCGCCAGACCACGGTTGGCATCGAACCCGATGGCCTTCAGGCTGGCATTGTGCGGGGCAAGAGCGAAAATTTTATTGGCCTCAATCGCAGTAAATCGCAGCCGGGAAATCGGCTTCTGAGAAGCTCCGGGGTTCACATGCTCCAGCAATCGTTCGACATCGGGCAAGGTGGATCGCTGTGCCCGGGTTAAGCGTTTGGATGAGAAACGTGGATCATGATCAGAAAAAACAGGATCGGCAAGCACGGCAAGGCCACGTTCGGCCGGGCTGCGATGGGCCATGAAATCGCGCTGGGCAGCGATCGCCGAGGCTGAAGGAACATTCACGATCTCATGGGTTAATACCAACGGCTCGTATCTGCTCTCAAGGCCGGGATGGTTGAGCGCGGCAAACGGGATGTACTGCAAAGCGCCGTCTGCGGCAATAACCAGCCGTTCGGTTCCCAGCTTTTCCGCCACCGGCCCCAGAACCACATTAGAAAGTTCACTGGTTGCGCTGATCAGGGCGTCATCGATCGGTGTCTGTTTGTTCAGAAGCTCGGAGACTTTCCGGCAAGCGGCTTCAATTTGTTTTCTGGGCGGCAACTCGTAAGCAGAAGTGGCATCTCGCGTAATCACCCACAAGTAGCTTTTTTCGTCACCCAGATAATATTCCAAAAAAAGGGTTTGATCATCCAGAAGTTCCTGGACCTGGTTGGCACTTAAGTACTTCGGTTGCGTAAGGGATGCGTAACCTTGATTGTTTTTGACCTTCTCCGCTTCAAGTAAGTTATATTCGGCTTCAAGTTGCGCGATCCGGTCTTCCACCTCTTTGGTCCTGAGAGAGCTTCCTCGGGCCTGACCCGGCTCCTCCCGCCACAATTTGAGACGTGCCGCCGCAGTGGTCGCCAGTTCGCTCTTGATGGCCTGTTCTCTTTTCGCAAGCTGAGGGTCATTCTCTTGCACCAGATCTGTACCCATGTTACTTAAGATGTCCACAAAGGACCGGGCCCGGGCGCGTTCACTGATTTGAAAGGCCCAAGCGGAACTGGTCCCAGAAGCAAGGTGGCCAGGATCGTGCAGAGAAAGATCAATATAGAGTTCGTAGGCTTCCTCATGGGCGCCAAGAAACGAAGCCCGGAGTTCGAAAGGGCCAATTCCAGCCTGGAGTTTTTCCAGATTTTCAATCGCATTCTGAGCTTGACGAAGCGATTCCGAGAAATTTCCTGACTCACGCTGTACGCGAGCCAGGCTGAGCTCGGCTTGCGCTTTGCACTCGGCACAGCCCAGGGAAACAGCAATGTTCAAAGCTTGTTGTAGTTCCTCCACTGCTTGATTCGTCTTTTGCAGAGACAAATCAAGACTTCCCATGCCCAGAAGGGAGCGAAAGACGCCAAGCTGGTAGCCGGCCACCTGCTGTTTTCCCAGGGCCTGCTGGAAAGCCTCCTGCGCCTTCTCCGGCTGCTGCAAAGCCTGATAAACAAGTCCCATTATGGAAATGGTGTCGCCTTCACGCCGGGAGTCGCCCGCAATCAGCCTGAGCTTCACCGCCTGCTCACCCCATTGCAGGGCTTCGGCCGGCTGACCTTGCGCCAAAAGGACCTCGGCGCGGTTGGTGAGGATCTCGGCCAGGAGGGTCGGATCGTTCACCGATTTGAGCAGCAGCAGTTGGCCAGCTTGCTCCAGGTAGCGAAGTGCCTGCTCCGGCTCGTTCATCGTTCGATAGGCATAAGCAATGTTGCGCCAGGCAATTGCTTGTTCCCGCCAGTCCGCTTCGGCCTCAAAAACGGAGGCCGCTCTCTCGTAAGCGTTCAGCGCCGCTGTCCAACTGCCAGCTTCAGCATCGAGCACACCGAGGTTGTTCAGCGCTGCGGCTCGTAACTTGGGGGCCAAGGCGGCAGGAAGCGCAGACATGGCGTCCTGGTAGTATTGCATGGCCTTCAGATGTTCTCCCAAATCATGGTATTCGCCACCCAGGTTGTTGAGCGTCCTGGCATCCATGAACGGGTTTCCGGCAGATTGAAACAGAGGAAGAGCGGCCAGATAGGCAGTGATAGACTCGTGCACCCGGCTTTTTTGCGCCTGCAAATATCCGATGCTGAAGAGGACAAGCGCGTGCCGCTCAGAGTCCTGAGCACCAGCAGTCTCATAATATTGCAGCGCCTCCTGAAATCTGGCGATGGCTGCATCCCAGTCCTTGCCATCGCGCGTGGACTTGAGCTCACGCGCCCTTTCCATGCTCCTCTCCGCCGCAATGTGTTCGGCATCGCCCGGCGCCGGCGAGCGCAGTTCGAGGACGCGAATTCTGTAGCGGCCCGGCCGGCTGCCTTTATTGCCCGGAGCTACCCTTACGCGATAGAGGCCGGAACTTTCGGCAATGGCTACCACCGGTTCAGGACCATAATCCTCATTCATGCTGTCTACGGTGGTGATCTTCTGGCCGTCGGGTGTGGACAGCGTAACAGCTACATCTATGCCCTCCTGATCGACGGCCAGATAAAGGAACTGACCGGCAAGCAGCGAAACCTGGTACTCATGAGCCTCCCCGCCTTTTAATTGCCTTTCTAGTTGGATGCCTTGTTCCAGACGGGTGACCTGCTGATCCTGGAGGATAACGTTGGCCGGGCAGGCGCTGATGCCCAATCCCATCAGCACCACCAGCCACCACGTCCCAAATCGCTGTTGGTAAAACATAGTTGCGTCCCAAAAAGTTTAAAGCGAATTTATGTTTGATTCACTTGAGGCACAGACACAGGTCCGCCTGAGGTGCCGGTCCAGGTTCCGCCGTCCTCCCCGGAACCGAGGTTGTTAGTGACCGGGTTCAACTCTCCCTGACATACCAACGCGCCAAGTCCACCAGCAAAGAGGCCCATGGTCAAACGGTATGTCTCTCCATCGGATTCGTTGACCAATGTGAACAGTATGCCACCTTGCTCATCGAAGTTGGTCGCTCTCCAACCTTTAGAAAATGAGGAAACCTGTTGAAGAAATCCCCCAGTTTCACCGACGAAAATGACAAATTCCAATATCACAGTTGTTCGATCGTCCTCGGTAGCGTCTTTCCCGGGATCAAGCAGGAAGGTCCACGAAAACCGTGAGGCAAAATTATTGCTCTCGTTCAGCCGCTCAGAGGTCCAGCTGCCCTTGTAGTAGTGCCCTAAAACTCTAGCCTCCCAGGTATTTGTGACTCTGGTGTTAGCTTCATCCCTGGAGCCAGTCAGAACAAGCATGTCTAACAGGTTATCTTCCATCACAATGGAAACGGCATCGTCCACGTTCACGGTAGCATTCCGAACTTTCCAGACGGGATGAGGCGGAAGACAGTTGAATTTGACGTCTCGGATATCCAATCGTATATTCCCATTTTCGACCACGGGGAAAAGTTTAAATCTCATCGGCAGATGTGCGGGAATCAACTGGGCAAAGTCAAGCTTCACTTCGCGCGGCGAAAACAACGAAGCAGGGTCAAACGGAATTCTCTCAAATTCCTCTTTTACCTCTTTTTTGAGTTTATCTACTTCGATTGCGACGTTATGGCTCATGGATCGTCCTTTCCTATCTTTTTTGAAAATTTGGGGTTTAACCTGTTTCAATCATGTTCCAAGTCCATCCGCCACACCAGCATCCTGCTATTTCCGCGCGCAGCTATGAGTGGGGCAGCGGCCAGATTTAAGTTCTTCATTTTGTAGTTGGCTTCCAGAAAACTCTCCACAGCTTGTTCGTCCGCAGGAGAGCTGATGAGGCCGCGATCGTGAATGTTTGCATATTTTCCCAGTCCATCCAGGATGGGCAGATTCGCGCCGGACCAGACGATCCAGAGTTTTTCTGTCCCTTTTTGCTGATCGAATTGCAGCCAGCTTTCCCGGGGGATGGCAATCTCGGGGCCGGCAGAAATAACAGCTGAAGCACCGTTGGCAGTGGACGAAGGAAACAGGGTAACGAACTCCGGCGACCTGCCGGGGCGGCTGGGCGATTGGTCCAGCAGATACAAATATCCCTGCTCCGGACTGCTGAAATAGAGCCTGAACTGCTGTCCGGAGGCAAATTTCAATGGCGCCTGAGCGGGCAGAACAATGTCGTCCGTTTTCCGACCGGCAGCCGACTGCACGCGCAAGCGGCATTTGAACCCCCATGGTTGGGGTGTAACCTGCTGATCTTTGGCAATACGGGCGCGGAACGCCAGCGCCGCAGCGAGCAGCACCAGAATAAGCGCGAACACCGTGATGGCGCCACACCATAAGAGGGTTCTGCGGCGCCGAAAGGGGAGAACAGGGGCTGGCACAACTTCTTTTTTGCCGGACTCAGCCGCGGCCTGAAGTTGCGGAAGCACCGCCCGTTGCTGCAGTTTCTTCAGGTCAACAATCAATTCCTCAGCAGTCTGGTAGCGTTTTTCGCGATCTTTTACGAGCAACCGGGCCACTAAGCCGGCCAGGTCCGAGGACAAGAATGGGGCAGCCTCGACCATGGGCGGCGGTTCCGCTTGTAAAATGGAGCTCAGCGCGTCCGATGGGGTCTTTCCGGTAAAGGGACATTTGCCGGTGGCCATTTCATAGATCACCGTTCCCAGGCTGAACAGATCGCTGCGCGCATCCAAATCAAGACCGCGCGCCTGCTCCGGAGACATGTAGCCTACCGTCCCCAAAAGTATTCCCGGCACCGTGGCCATGCCTTCCGCTTTCAAACTCTGATTGGCCATTCCATCTTCGGTAAGCTTGGCGAGGCCGAAATCCAAAATCTTTACGTACCCATCCGGCCGGACCATGATGTTTTCCGGTTTGATATCGCGATGGATGATTCCTGCGGCGTGGGCCGCCATTAAGCCGGTGGCTGTCTGGATGGCGATATTGAGAACCTGCTCCACGCCCAAAGGACCATTGGCCAGCAACTGGCGCACGGTTTTGCCTTCAATATATTCGGCGGCAATGTAATGCAGACCCTGCTCGTCCCCGATTTCAAAAACGGTCATGATGTTCGGGTGATTGAGGGCGGAGGCGGTGCGGGCTTCCAGCCAGAAACGGCCAAGGGTGGTTTTGCCAGCCGAAAGCCGCAAGGGAAGCAGCTTGAGAGCGACTTTCCGGCCAAGAGTGTTGTCTATCGCCAGATAGACATCGCCCATGCCGCCACGTCCAAGCAACTCCACGATGCGATAGTGACCCAACACTTCGCCCAACGCACCAAGCACCTGGCTGATGGAGCCGACCGTGGTTTCCAGAACCGGCGTCTCCAGAAAACCGGTTTCCTGCTCGAATGCGGTGATCAAAGCCAGCACCTCGTCACGCAACTGCGCATTGTCCCCGCAAACCCGCAGAAGATAGGAGTAGCGCTCCACTGAAGGCTTTTCCAGAGCATCGTGGAACAATGTTTCCAGCCTGGATCGTGATGCCGAATCTTCCATGGAATGAAAATCCAGTGCTTTCTTGAAATCTGCGCTGCTACCTTAAAGAACGTAAAAATCAAGGCCGCCATGCCACAGATTGCTGTGAATTCCCCAAGAAAAACAGGAACGTTTGCCTGATTCGGCGCCCAAGCAGAGATCTCGGAAAAGCACCATCACGGAAAGCGGTTCCGGCTGGCTTGGTTCACAACATTCAAAAGCGAGACTGAGAGCACTCGAATGATAGTACAGTTTTGGGACAAGTGCGGATGAGATTTAAATGGCGCCTTTTTCAAAGCCGGACAAAAGTGGTACATCCTTCGACTTGGCTCAGGATTTCGCCTGCGGGCCTGGACGCCCGCAAAACGGCTCAAGTTGGTAATTCAAAGTCAAAAACGAGATCCTCTCGACGCCTACGGGATATCAAGGGCTGAAGCCCCGGGTTAGGCCGTTATGCACGCGATTACGAGAATTTTGTACTCGTTACGGCAAAGGCAGGATCGTCGTCTCCGAGAATTGGGTAATCGGGTAATTTGGTAATTGAGTAATTGAAAATCAAAGGCGAAAATCCTGATCTGCAATGGATATCAAGGCGAAGCCTTGGTTAGTTAG
>Ga0209168_10000106_pt1 | contig 93773 bp, 95 predicted proteins | sample Coa_R1_FD_187156 | JGI IMG/M metagenome (GOLD analysis project Ga0209168, IMG submission 187156) | Surface soil microbial communities from Centralia Pennsylvania, which are recovering from an underground coalmine fire - Coalmine... | ecosystem: Environmental > Terrestrial > Soil > Unclassified ...
GTAAAACACATCGATAAATATTAGTGAACTCTTACAGAATCCCAATTAACTAACTAGTTAATGTGGGATTTTTTTGCGTACTTAAGCGCACCGTTTCAAATTCAGGCGCTAGGAAGTTAACGGTTGGTCGTCAAAATCATTGACTGCTCAAAGTTTTTTATGAGAGCTCCGAAACATCAGAATGAGATAACCTGGTACTCAACCGGAAGCCAGGAAGAATACCGGCTGCAGAAGGATGTTGTGGTATCGGGGCTGGATATGCATCATACTCTGTCCGCAAAAGCTGCAGGGTCGGTGCAGGTTTATGTCCAAAGGAATTTTCGAACGGAAAGATTGGGGCAGTCGCCTCCACCGGACGAAAACGCCCTGGTTGCGGATCTGCAAAACAAAATCAAGGATGCGTTTGAGGGGGAGTTGACCAAGGGTGAATCAGTGGATCGAAAGGTCCTTGAAACATCGCTGCCGGCGAAGATCAACTCGATCAGCAACGAACTATACACTCTGAGCGGGGCTAGAGTTACTTTTGAGGCCAATCCGCTCATACTTGATTCAGCTCAAAAAAAGACTGATTAAATCCTGTTGCTCTTCGGCATACCTCTTAGCTCGCGTTTTTACCCAAAAACGCGAGCATTTTTTATGAAGTATTTGAAGATGGTTTTAAAAGCTGCTATTATATTTTGTTCATCGAATTTATTAAATTTTATAGTCCTGAGGAGGACGTTAGATGTTTACATCAACTAGCAATCAACGGGCAGCAAACAGCTCCATCGAAGCGGTGCGTTGGGTGATTTTTTCAATCCTTTGCTCCCTTGTGGGTGCTGCCATTTATATCAAAAAAACCTGGCTTTCGATTTTGGCCGCGGTGATCTGTATTTTATTGGCCGCCAAATTTGAGGACCAAATCCGTGGCCCACTGTGCGTTTTGGCTGCCGCAGCTTTGTTCTGCGGCTTTGTCAGTTTCATATTATCAGTGCCCACGGCCAAGCAAATGCTCAGTCGCGCTGCGGCATTAATTCCGCAACTGTTTTTCCGTTGCTGGGATCAGTTTCTCCAATTTTTGTGTAGGCATTTGAGCCTCTCCGAAGATAAGCACGTTATTGAATGGCTGCGACGGAATACTGTTTCCAACCCATTTACTCCGGTACGAGTGGACTTCACGCCGCATTGGATGACCGGAACAGAACTGCGCACAGAAATGGATTCGTTTAGGAAAAAGATGGAGGAAAAAATTGAAGAGTGGGAGAAAGCTCACGTGGCAGCCGCTGTTTAGTTTGTGGCGAGTCGCCGCAGTCTGGATTGCCTGGAATGCCGGTTGGCTGGTTGATACTAATATCAGTACGCAACAGGTTGCCTTATATTTCCTAGCAGTCGCTTTGCATTATTCCAAAAGGTGACCTTGGCTTGTTGAGGTAAGGATATATAATATCCGAAGAATTCAACTCTTCGGATTTTTTATTGCCGGATAATGTTCAGGTGGAAGGACGCCGACGGTGCGCCGTGCAGATCAAGGGTCATATGAGTAGAGTATCGGCCCAGGGACGTTTGCCATAATTTTATAGAAGTTTTTTAATTTTTTCAGCAGTAGCCGCACGTTCGGCATCATCCACTGTTTGCATTTGATTGATAATTTGATCCGACCAGCGAGGATAGACATGAAAGTGAATATGAAAAACATCTTGCCCTGCAGCCGGTTCATTGGCTTGGGTGATATAAACGCCTTCGCTGCCCAGGCCTTCTTTTACTGCTCTTGCTATCTTAATAAGTTCCTTCATGATCTCAGCGCCAGTTTCCGGATCTAGTTCATAAATATCCTTGATGTGTTTTTTAGATACGACCAGCGGGTGATTTTCCAGCGATAAAAAGACTATGACTTTTTCGTTTTCGCTTAAAATATGTCCCGGGATTTCCTTATTTATGATTTTGCAGAAAATACAGTTTTGCATAAAGTTTATTTATAAATCACCTAAAGCTTTGTCCTAAGTATAGTCGCTGTTCAATTAGTTGTTAAGCTCTGTGGCAGTCAGTATTTATTGGCGGCATTTTGTAGCCCACGGATTTTTGGGATTAAAAAAACACGAGTTTGCGCCCGTGTTTTAATCCTGATGATTGCTAGTACCGTCATACGCGTTGATCTGTTGCAGCGCGACTTCATCGTTGGTATATTCTTTGCGCTTGGCGGCGAGGATCCGTGTCTGTTGGCACTGCGTTAACGAACGAAGTCCGTTGAGGTAGTCATGATCAAGCGGATTTAATCCTCTTGTAACCAAAGCAACAAAGCTTGCGGCCTCTTCAGCGCCGCGTTTTTGCCACTCCCAGTTGTAACGAACGTATTCAACCCGGTGTTCTTTGAGATATTCCTCAAAGGCGTCGGAGATCAGGAACACTTTTACAGCATTGGGATAGCGGCTGCTTTCATCAGCATGGTCATAAAACAGAATGCCTTTTGAAAGTCCGGGACTGCCGAGTGAGCTTTGCGCTTCCTGCCCATCATAAAGACACATCTTTGATTGGAGGAAGTACTGATCTTTAATCCAAAGCAGTTCAATGCCGCTTGGCTCGTCATTCCAATGGCCGTCTCCATAGCCGATTGTCTCGCTGGCAACCTTGTTTTTCTCGGGGTTAGCCCAGAGCACAAAGTTGGCCAGGATATGAGCAATGTAATGGCGATAATCTTTCGGCTCCAATTCCGACGGGATCTCAAAACGAGCCCAAGGGTTGTGGCGCAAAAGAAAAGCGCGCCGTTCTTTTGATACGGGTATTTCGCCTAGCATGGTTTGTCCTCCTTAAAAGATTTTAAATTGTACTAAAAAGATTCAGAAAAGTCTAGCAGCTTACGGGGCTTTATATTCCAGATTTAAATTTGTTACAATTAGTTTATTAATGAGAATCATTTAGATTCTTAAGGAAAGAAAAACATGTATAATTTAAAATGCGCCGACATGGGTCACACAGAATGTTCTTTTGTGGCCAAAGGCGAAACCCAAGAACAAACAATAGCAGACATAACGAAGCACGCAGTTGAAGCCCACCCTGATGATATCGCAAAAATTAACTTGATGACACCTGAACAGAAAGAGGCAGTTTTTGCGATGATGAATAGCAAAATGACCCAGGAGACCTAGGTTAAATAGCGCATTTCACAAATTTTAATCCAAAAGCCTAGCCATAAGGGTCAGGCTTTTTTGGTTGCTGGTGATGGCGAGTTTAGATGATCGCTTTGAAAATCGTAAATCTTCAGTTTTTATTTTTATCAATGGTTAAGCGGAAAAGTTCTAAAGGCAACTCGGGTCAAATAAGCAACGAATTATGTTGGCATGAGCCGAGGTAATAGTGGAAGCATTTCAGCTATCCTGTGGCTTTAAAAGATATTGTTCCGGCGAATTTCAGCGGCGATCGTATTTTTGCCTTGCTGTTTTTACTTCAGAATAGTTTTTTTCCGCCCAATCTCGTACACCTGACAACAATTCAACCAGTGACCTACCCAACTTGGTTAAAGAATACTCAACTTGTGGCGGCACAGTTGGAAAAATTTGGCGTTTAACTAAACCGTCGCGCTCCAAGCGGCGCAGCCTTTGGGTTAGAACTTTGTCAGATATGCCCTCAACCTCCCGTCTTAATTGCGCGCTTCTAATTTGTTTCTCTGCTAAGACATGTACAATTAAAACAGTCCATTTGCCAGAGATTGAATCAATCACTTGCATGTCCGCAGGGCACAGCTCATTACAATTTTTAGCTTTTCTAAGCATATAGTTAGTATAGAACTATTTAGTAAGTACTTGCCAGTCTGTAAGTAACCAGTCATAATTGTACTTTGAAATTAATTAAAAAACAATGACTGAGAAAGAATCGAATTTAAGTTCAAAAATTTTAATTATAGTTGGTACGATAAGACAGGAGCGTAATGGTCGCAAGGTTGCTGACTGGTATTATAACCAGGCAAAAAATCTTGCTCCACATTTGGATTTTGAGATCTTTGATTTGCAAGAACAGAATTTACCCCTGTTTAACGAGCCGGTTCCGCCGTTATATCATCAATATAGCGAGCTGCAAAATAAGTTAGCGAAAAAAATCGCAGCGGCAGATGGATTTATTTTTGTTACCGGAGAATATAATCATTCTGTCCCGGGGAGCCTGAAGAACTTTCTTGATTATATAAATGCGGAATGGAATCACAAAGTAGTTGCATATGTCGGCTATGGCGGCACGGGAGCAATACGTTCAATTGAACATTTAATTCAGATTTCCACTGAGCTAAGGATGGCAAATGTGGCAAATACCTCTGACCATATTCATATTAACCAGGTTTGGGAGGCATTTGATGACAACGGCCAATTAAAGCCGACCCATGTACGCGGAGATATTGCTAAGCAACTCCAGGAATTAACTTGGTGGGTCAATGCGCTCAAGACCGCGCGCTTATCTGGGCCGCTTAAAAACTAAAAATTTTTCAGGGGTTGATTTATTGGTAGCATTAACCGTAAATAATAATTAAAAATAAATCTTTTTTGGCTAAACGACGATACATCCCTCTAAGGCCCTAGTCTAATTTCCAGGGTCTTTTTTCTTTATATCCTTGTATTTTTAATTGAAGCTCTTAGTTTTTCCAAGGTAGTGGCACAAAGTGCTTTACTTGACTAAATTGTATAAAAGTTGTATAATAGGGTGGTATCTTTAAAATCTACAGTATTTCGGCAAACATTGCCAAAGAGGCAGTGAATGAAGAAGTTTTATAGCGGTTCTCCGTTTTGGATTATCGTTTTGGTGTTTCTGGCCTTCTCGGCTATCGGCGGCTTCCATAAAGGCTGGCTTTCAATCACGGGAATTTTCCTGGCCTGTGGCGTGGCGAATTTCTTTGGATCAAGATTTACGGTCCATTCCAAATTCGTAGAATCCTTGCCCGCACGGCTTCTGGTGACAGCAGCAATTCTCTGTGTCGTGGCGGTATTCGTCCTTTGTTTGGTGGCGGGTGTTAAGAGTCGCTACTTTTTTACGCTGACCTCGAACATTGGAGTAGGCCTACTCGTCACTATCGCGCTTGCCGCGTCCTTTATCAGGGGAATGACTACGTCAGATTGAACGCTCTGGCAGCGGCAGGCAATATCAATAAAACTTCACCCTTGAGGCAAGGGGTGTTAGCTTTTGGCTTGCACCTCCACCCTTCTAAGTTCATCAACCTTTGGTGAGTTTGGAAGGGTAAAACCCTTATCCTTTATTGAAAGGATAACTGCCGTTTATTGCGGGATGCAATAATGGTTAAACAAAAACTGATTTGGGCGGGATGCTTAAATCTTAAAACAGCGGGATGCTGTGAAGGAGGATTTATGATCAATACGATTGCTAAGTATAAAGTTTTTGACAATGAATTTCCCTGGGCCAAGAATTATTGGCACTTCGGAGTTGGCAGTTTTTTTCAGGTTCAGCGCATGGATGAGAGCCTTCTCAAGACATACCCAGAAGATGAAGCTGATGAAACTGGTTGGATAAAGATGCGACAGTTCTACCTTCTGGATGAGCACGGTGAGTTAGTTCAAAAAGTTGGCAAGGTTTCAGATGCGCCCGAGGCCAAGCTGTTCAAGCCCTCGACCTGGAAGTATTTGGGCGCGAATCGCGTCAGTGAGACGGTTGAAATGTGTTTGAATCGAATCGGCGAGCAAGCTCATAAGGTCGGGTACATCCTCGCAGCGATTTATCTGGCATATCCGAAAGATGATCTGCCGAACAGACGCTTGTTGATTTACAAGGTCCCCCAGGGGTTCACCATGAAATCCTGGATCGAGGAACTTTACGGAAGAGAGCGCGAAGCGCTCAAACAGCAGCTAGCAGCAATCGATGCGGTTTAGGCTAAATGCCGTGGAGCGTCAACATGTTTGTTGCCGCTCTGTTTTTTTACGTCAAAAATCGTACTTGCATTTTTTATTTGATATCTGAATGTTCACGCGATAGATTTTCAGTTTGAAATTTTATTTACGCTCGACTTTAGAGACATTTTTCAGTACTGACAAAAACCCTTGGTATTATAAATTAAAACCCCTTTTCGGGGTTGAACGTTCTGTTTGGCTCGCCATCTGTCTGCAGTTTTGAACAAGGTTTGCAAAAAGTCGCCCAATGTATTTTTTTGAGATTTTTGGCTATGTGTTTTCAAGCTAGCACCACAACCCAAATCTATCCAAGCAAGTTCTTTAACACTGACGGTGCGACTCCGGTTAAGCATATATTTGTCAACGGAGTTGAAGTGGCAACAGTTACCGGCACCGGCAGTTCTGCCTCCGTTTATTCCGTTAATACCGATCATTTGACCGGATCCAATATAGTCACGGATTCGGGCGGCGGCGTTGTAGAAACCGAAGATTACATACCATTTGGATCAATCAGGTTTGATGAAAAAACTGGAAGTTTCTCAGAACAGAGAAAGTTTGCTGGGCATGAGTTTGACGTAGATACCAGCCTTTCTTACCAGGATGCGAGATATTATGATCCGACAACTGGTAAGTGGCTAAGCGAGGATGCGTTTGTTATTTCGCCAAAGGTTGATTTAACCGATCCACAACAACTGAATGCGTATGGGTATGTGAGAAATAATCCAATTAATGGAATCGATCCAACTGGAAATAACATCTTTGGTTATGCCGGTGGTTTTATCCAAGGAGTGGCAAATTCCATAGCTAGCAATGCTTACCAATTCCTTTCAAACCTTAACCCATTTCATGCGCAAAATGCTTATGCGCCTGCCACAGAAACTTCGTATCTGCCGCAAACCCAAATATCTCAAACAAATATAAGTAAGGACACTGCTAATGGCACAGCGGCTGGATTAGATTTTGGAGATAAGTTGGGTCAATTAATTGGAGTAGGTACCGTATTTATAGCACCGGACATAGCTCCTGAAGAAGTCGGAGCTTTACAAGGAGATAACGCATATACTATGGCTGGCAATCACGTATTCAATCTTCATCCTGATAGATACCCTGGATTATCGGCGCAAGATATTGCAGGAATTGCAAAAGATACACACGTAAATGCTGATGTTTCTGCTACAATAGAAGGTACTCATCCGAATACTGGCTTGCCAGTAAATAAACAGTATTACGGAAATACAAATACGAAACAGGTATTTATAAATACCAATATCGGTTCGCCTACTGTTTTCCCAAATTCAAATCCGGCAGCATATATCAACAGACAGATTTCACGCGATTTAATTAAATATGGAGTTAAATAAATTATGTTGAACTTGGACAAATATACTTATTCAACCATAAATCTAGCGTTATTTTCCTGCTATACGATGGGATTTGGTGATGTTGAATCTGAAACGGGTTATCCAAAAGAACAATTTGAGACCCTTGATAAAAAATATGATGGCTTTCAAAATTATCAAATTGACGAGAAGGACTTACCAATCATAATCAAGGCTTTAGAATGGATGTTGGTCATCAGAGACGAATCGGAATTATTAGATATTAGCCATGAGCAAGGATTAAAATTACTAGATTTACTTAGGCATCAGAAAGCCGATATCAAAATCACTGACTGGTCTGATATAAAAGTTGAAAATTTGCCGGGCAAAGAATATCATGGGGATACAAAAAAAGGTAACGTCTTTATAAAGACAGATAAGGGCGAGTCAACCGTATTTCCAAATAGTGACCCTAGCGAGTATATTCGCAAAAGCTCATCTAAAGATTTATCTTTGCGCGAAGGTAGTTAGTAACTAAAGCTAAATCAGATCCCAACTTTATAAAAGCGTCGCCAAAAATTAGCGACGCTTTTATTACCTTAAAGAAAACCCCGGACAAGCGGCCGTGTAGAAACCACGATCGCTTGTTTTTTTGTCGCCGCTGTCCGGGGATGAATTAAGCCCGGACACAAAACTGCCATTGATGTGCAGTTTTGTGGTAGGCTTGTTGCATGAGAACCATGCACTTGAACCACAGCACGTACAAACTCCAATACCACATTGTCTGGAACACAAAGTATCCGTTCTGAACCGCTTGAAAAACGCCAGTTTTTGAATTACCTACTTCAGAACTCACAAATCAAAGATGGTCAGCTAGTCTTGGACTACAAGAAACCCTTTGATTTCATTGCACATTTCGCAAAACAAAATCGTGAACAAAAAAGAAAAAACACCACCAAAAGTGATGTTCATTCTGTTTGGCTCCTGTTATTGAATGAGTTAAGAACCGTGGATTGGAAAGGTAATACAAAGAGAACTTGAATCTATTCAGCTTGCTTGATGCTTTTTAACTTCTTCACAACCAAGTGTATAGCATCGGCAGGATCCATACTGTTCATTTCTCCTAAATTTGTGACTATAAAACCCTTAAATTCCAAATCTTTAAGCCAATTAATAGCGCCACTTACCCTTTTGCATAACTCTTTGTATTTTGTATCTAGATCCTCTGCGGAAGAATTTTCTACCAGAGCTGATCTGTATGAAGTAAAATCAATCGTTGCCCCTCCTTTAACAGAAAGCGATTTAACAACATTTTTTATTGCAACATCAGGGTAAGTGAAGTAGCGAAAAGCTGTCCTGGATAAAATTAGATCAATTTGTTCCTTTAACTCCGCCGGCATCCACTCTGCTGGAGAGACAATTAAATGATCAACAGGATACATTGCCGGTTCTTCATAAATTGTAACGTTATAAGTTTCGATATTTGGGTCAACTGTTTTAGCCTCCCACAAAGCCCTGCCCATGCCACCGCCCAGATCCATTATTTTTAATTTATTATGTCCAGTTGACTTCCTTAGTGCATTGCATTCAGCAATAAAACGTTCTTTTTTTCTATAACCGTATTCAAGGTCAAATAAGCTGCGATTGCCCTGGCGAGTTAATGAATATTCAAGGCTCTTCTCAAATGCTTTAGTATCAAACCAGACATCAGGGTCTGAAAATAAGCGGGCCTTATCCTGCTGCGATAATGTTCCTCGCATATCTGTATCTAGAAATTGGTATTCCGCAGCATCTTTAAAAATTATAACCTTGTCCCATACCGTGATATCACCTTTGAAGTTTTTAAATTTAGATTTAGGATATTTGCCCGTTTCAATGTACGCAAAATTACCTTCGACCAGGCGTCGTAGTTTTTCATTATTAATGCTTTTATTCAGATCGGATGCAAAGTGATCTCTTACTGTTGTGCGTTCCTGATCGGTCAGAGGGGTAAGTGGTTGAAATGAAGAAATCTGGAATTCTGCCAGGTTTTTTATTTCATCCTGGGTTAAATTCCTAAACTTGCCTTCCTGAAGCGATGTCCAGAAATTTTCCATAGTGAAAGTTTTCAGTCTTTCTTGGCTGATTACAAGTTCCGGAGATTCATGATGTTTGAGCAGATCATTCATAGCTACACTAAATTATAACACGAAAAAAATCCGAAGAACTAAAATCTCCGGCTTTTTATTTTTGACCAATGTTCAAGCGGAAAAGTGCTGAGGGCACTCGGGTCAAATAAGGAACGAATTATGTTGGCTCGGGGTTTTCAATGATGTTCGGAACTACTGGCAGGGGACAAAAGAGCGGTTTTATATTCCGAATTATTAAAGTGTCTCTAAATCTTTTATCAATGTTTCAGGATAAATTTGAGATACAAGTTTTATTGTGTCAACATCTGTACTATAAAATTCCGCTGCTTCCTTAACTTTGTTTGCCAGTTCGTCTCCAATACCAAATTTTTTCCACATCTCGTAGCAACTATTTATGTTTACTTTTTCAGGATTGGCGTACATCTTCTGAAAAATATTATTATATTCTTTCAGTTTTTCTATATTTTCTCCGCATAAATTTTCAACATAATCTAAATATCCCAAATACTTTATGAGGTCATATTTTTTGCAATCATCAATATCTTGAAGTATTTTTAATGCTGTATGTTTAACCCAACGTTCACCACCTTGTGAAGTATCGGCAGAAGCAAAAATTTCTGGAAATTTTTTCATTGTAATTTTCCATTGAATTTTGTCATAAAGCAAATGAATAAACCAACCTTTTCTGAAATCGTCTAATTTTAAAACATCCCATTCCATAAAATCTTCAGGATGAGTTAAATTACGGTCAATTTTAGTAACGTACCTGCTATCGGGATATATTGCGCCTGATATGTATTTTTGGATATCTTTGACTTCATATTTATCCCTTACATCAAGTGCATAACGAATGTGAGTTGCCTCAAGAGCCATAAATTAAAATATTTTTATTTAGCTTATTAAATTATATCACAGAATAAGTTCGAGCCTCTCATTTCCTGTATAAAAAAACACCAATGTTCATTGGTGATTTTTAGTGGCTCAGCGCTCGGGTCGTTGACCAACCGCTTAAGGCTTTCTTGAATATATTTTAGCACACTTGGCAGGCAAGAGGGTCAAGGGATTATTAGACATAATTAGACAGTACAGCACTATCTAATTTTATATAAAACATTGATTAATGCCCATTTTGTGATATAGTTTATAGTCGAATTTAGCTTCAACTTTTTGTTCAGAAATTTTTGTGAGCTTAGAGTTGCGGCTAAAACTGCTTCCGTTCCGAATAAATTGGAACGATTTTGAAAGAAGGAAAAGGAGGATGACCCCAATGAATAAATCGTTGGTCCCATCCAATCGACCTCAAGTTGGCCCCTCGGAAAATCAGGGCCGAAAACTCTCAACCCGCATTCAACGCCTGCTTCAAAGTTACGGAGTGGATTCTTTCACCACGAGAGAAGCTCAGGTGGTACTTGAAAACCGCAGCAATCTTTTTGAGCTGGAAGCTTTGCAACTTTACCTCCGGCACTACATTCGGAGCACAGGCGGTATGGCAATTACACTGCCGGCTATTTTGACCGGACTTGTTCAAAAAGGAGAGCGGGTACATTTAGATGCACCTGAAGGTAAGATTGATCTTAGAAAAATCAATTACGACCTTGAACTGTCCAGTGAAAACCAAGATGAGGACTTGATAGGTCAGATGCTCTGGGAAAACTCTATTGCCCAAAAGGACGTGATTGGGAGCGCTGGGCTGATCCAGCCACTTTTAACCGCTGAGGAATTGGGCTTAGGCCTGATTCCAAAAATTTTGCGGGAAAAACTGATTATTTTTCCCAAAACTGTTTTGGAAAGCAAAGCTGGCAACCTTTCGATGTTGCATTTGCAATGGGCTGATGATTACTTTGGCGGTCGCTGGAAGGTTTCCGGTAAGTCATTCTCACAAAGGTTGAATATACTGAGTGAAATACATAAGGACACTTTCATAGTGCCCAGACTGCTCAGCAAGTAGCAGCCTCTGATGCCGAAGTAGCCCGTGAATTTGCAGCAATTGTAGTTCACGGGCTTTGTTTTTTAATGAGATTCTAATCGCAATAAAAGCTTTACGAAAATGGTATAAAATGGTATAATTATTTTACAATTAAGATAAAAATTATGTCTTTAGAAACAGGCGACAGTATAGAACAAATGCAGAACTGGAAAGCTCCGACTAGCTCGGAAATCCGTTCTGATTGGGAACAACAGCTCCAAACTTCAAGGGAAAGAGTTGGGCAAATTAGAGAAGCGCTTCCTGCTTTGGAACAGGCGTTCAAGGATAATTTGGATACTATGATTAGTGTAAAAACCACTGATCAAGGACAAAGCTATGAAGTATCGTCCGCATCAAATAGAATGAATCCAGAACTTTTGCAAAAATTGCAAGAATTTATCGATCAGACCGGCGGCGCAGTGGTCAAAGATAAAAAGAACGGTATTGAAGGCACTTATAAAATGAGCGTTATTTTTAGCGAAAAAGGCATGGAACAAACCACGCCCAGAGCCTTGTTCGCAAAAGTTAGAACAGAGTTAGGAAAATCAGTAAATTAAAAGTATGTCTACTGAACGTCTTGATAACACAGAAGCCGAGTTTGCAAATTGGCATCCATCCGATGCAAAGGTTTCTAGTTCTGCTGAATCTGAAAAATCCGGATCAGAGGCCTTTCTAGAAAAAATTCGGGAACTTGATCAACAGACCAGTGAAAATCTGGAAGCTGCCGCCTCTGGCCCAGGAGATTTTGCTGGAATGCTTTTAACTTTGCCACCTGTGAAAAAAGTTTTAGATTCAGAAACAGCAAGGAAAATTATCAATTCCGAAGCATTAAGAAATGTTGCCGACAGTAATCCTTTGACCTCGGAGTTATTTAAACTTTTCGAATCTTATGGATACGGTAGAGGACAGGGTTTAGATCGCAAGGGTTTAATAAAAATGCGGGCCAAGGCATCCGTAAAAGTTCTGGCACACATCCTTACAGAGGGCGGGGATGTTGTTTTTGAAAAGTTAGGCAAACAGCTGCCACAGATGTTGGAAAAAGTTGGTACCGACTTAGTCAAAGATAATTTGCCCGATCTTGCCAAGCAATTTGGTTCTTTTGAAGACATTTTTGAAAAGCACCCAGAAATTAGTGATCAATTATTGAAATTGTTTAAGAAAACAGTTGAAGCGGAGGGCGATGCCCAAAAGATAGAGGCCGAAGCAGCCTAGTTTTTTATTAAGATTTAATTGTAAAATTTTATGAAAAAAACAAGTTTAATTTTATCGGTGTTGATGCTGGCATTATTTTTTAACATCAACAATGCCAAAGCTGATGCTTGCGTGGCAACTTCTTTTACAGCAAATCCGACCACAGTTCAATCTGGCCAGGCTGCAAATTTAACATGGAGCTTTTCAGGGACCTGCACTAGCTACAATGTATGGACAGGCCAGGCATCAGGTCCGCTCGGAGCCTCACAATTTTTGTACTCGCACATAAGCTCAGATTTAACCCAGGGCGGCTCAGGCACTACTGGTCCTTTGACCGCTACGACAACTTTTTATGTTGTCGGTTTTGTCATTAACACTAACTCTTCAAACGTGCTTTCTGTAACTGTAAATGTGCAGTCACCGGGTTCTTCTAACTCTAGCCAGCCACCAAGTGTTGTTTCAAGCAGTATCAATCCCAATCCGCATAATGTGGTGTATAACAATACAGTGTATCTGGTTCAGAATGGCGCAAGATTTCCTTATACTTCGGCTGGAGCATTTTTATCTTATGCTTTTAACACTTGGCAAGGCGTAACCCCAGCAACCCAAGATGAAATAAATTTGCCTGTCGCTATCAATGGCAATAATCAAATTAGTTTCATTCCTCCGCGTAATGGTTCGCTGGTTAATGATCAAGGAACAATTTATCTGATCACTAACGGTCAAAGAGCAGGCTTTACTTCAGCGCAGGTTTTTAAGTCGCTTGGATATTCATTTGCCAATGTTTTTCTTGGGGACACATCATTTCTGACAACCCTGCCGCCGATTGATTCTAGCCAAATTCAGCATCCTGACGGGACTGTGGTAAAAAGCAGCGGCACAATTTATTTGATAACTAATGGGACCAGATTAGGATTTCCTTCAATTGATGTTTTAAACTCTTGGGGCGTTCGTCTGAAGGAAGTTGTAAACGCAAACAGCTTTGATCTTTCAGCTCCGCAAGCCGGTGTAATGCAACTCCGGATGTCTAACCAAATGAACATTGGTTAAATGAAAATTGTCGAACAAACAGAAAATTGTTTAGTTTTGAAAGATAGCATGTTTAGCGGAGTATTGTTCGGAATTGCGTTTTTTTATCGGGATTCTATTGTTTTTAAATGCCTCTGACAAGGGATTATCCTAATTGCGATACTTTTTGCGTTGGTTGGAATAGTGGTGGTTTTTACGGCATCATCAATCGGGGTAGAATTTGTTGATGGGCAAATTTTTTATCATTCGAGCTATTTTAGCATACTTGGTAGGCACTCGGGTCAGAGCAACCACAGTTTATAAATTTATATTCTATAAAGGGACGCTATTTGATTGAAACCAGACTGAATTATCTTCAAAAAATTTCCATTCTTCAATTCCTTCTGTACTGCCGCCCAATTTAAATGCATTTTCGGCTGTAATTTTACCTGTTATAAACATTGCTAGACTTTCACCGATATTTGTTTTTACAAAAATTATTTTTATGTCAGTTAAGGAGCTTATAAATTCATACGGTACTGGAAAATCCTCTTTTTCATTCTCTTTAAGGAATTTCCACATTTCCGTTTCGTCATCCACGCTAGCTAATATTTCTCCTTTGCTAAAAAGTGTATCAAGATTAAGTTCAGCTAGTGTAGTCGTAACTGTTCCTTTTTCAGGATTCTGAACTAAATCATGATTTTTTGGAGATTCTTTGAATTCGCTCATAATTAAAATTAATTTTTTAAACGAACTTTACGGGCACTCGGGTCAAATAAGGAACGAATTATGTTGGCTCGGGAGCTGGGATTCGAACCCAGAACCAATCGATTAACAGTCGATTGCTCTACCGTTGAGCTACTCCCGAACGAGGAAATAAAAATAACTACTGGAATATTATTCCAGATTTGGTCGTCATAGTCAACTGATTTTTGAAATGGCCCAGACAGAGAAAATCAGCGCAAGCGGCAGCTGGGGGCTCTTTAAAGTACTTGTGCTAAAATACTTTTAAGAACGCATAAAGGAGGCGAAAATGCGCCTGGTAAGAAGCTTTGCAATATTTGCGGCGATGCTGATTTTGCATCCCGCCGGTTTTGGAAGCTCAAATGCCAATACCGTCAACATCAAACCCGGCCTGCCTTCCGCGGCCGCGCTAAACACAGATTGGCCGGCGCTAAAATATCCGGTGGTGGCCGGGCAAAATTGCGTAACGCCAGTCTGAAATTGAAAACCAGACAAGGGTCGCGCGTGAGATTGCTGCGCGCCCGTTATCAGTTTAATTTGTGCGGCCCGGTGATTCCCGATGACGCTGATCGTTACAGAATTACCGCTGATGGAAATTGTGACTGGGATATTCAACGGCCGCCCATTAATCAGATTGATACGATCGTAGTTCATCATACTGAGTCAGATTCGAGTCTTTCTTGGCAGCGGCTTTCTGAAATTCAAAAGCAGCGGCTGTATAGCCCGAATCTCAGACAGCATTCCGGACATTTCAGGAAGCTTGATGACGGTCAGCAAGAAGAGGTTTTTTATGCTTACCATTACATTGTTAGATCTGATGGAAGTTTCGAGCGTCTGTTAAATGACCATGAAATTGGCTGGCATAGTCACAACTGGGACGTTAACGTTCACAGCATCGCAATTGTTCTGGATGGCGACTATAAAAATAAGCAGCCGGGTGCAAAGATGCTTGATGCGATCAAACAGATCGTGGCAATGTATCCGAATGTTCGTTTTGTAATTTCACATCACGAGGTCTACAAACGCAAAATTTGTCCGGGCCCCTGGTTTGAAAAGTTCAAAGATTCGCTACAGCCTGTGCGGCCTGAACAGTAGCAGCTCCAAGGTCTAATCAGGTCAATTCCCAGCTAGTTTTTTACTAGCTGGATTTTTTTTGGTATGCTCATATATATGAGTGATTCGGGTTTATTCCGTGTTTACTTGCTGTATTTACCATATCGCCAATGAAATCAAAATGAAAAAGATCTTAATTTACAGCCTGATACTTTCAATTTTTTGGAATTTAGTTATTGGCCTGAAGGTCAGTGTTGCCAGTATTCCGGCAACTACATTTTTATCCAGCACGGCCTCGGTCAACATTACCAGCACTACTTCTTGGCAGCTTGTAACCACTGCTCCGGCAAGCTCAAATGTCACAACAAGTGTTAAGCAGGCGAAAAATACCGGTTTTTTCCAGTGGCAGCCCGGTGTTGCTTCAACTGCCGCTGCTGCTGGTTCAGCGCCGACAACGCCAGATGGCAAGGGATTTATTTTTGACACCGCTATGGACAGCACCGTACCGAGCGGAACCTGGACTTTTAACGTCCAAACTAAAAATAACACTTCTTCATCAACGGGTACCGGTCATGTGGTTGTTTGTGCCTGGAAGGTGACTGTCAGCGGCGGAGCAATCACTGCAAGTAGCCAGATTTTTGCATGTCAGGAAGGTGCAACCAATGTAGTTGGAATTAGTTCAACCTCATTAACCGCTTCATCAGTTTCAGTGGCAAGCGTTGGCGCTCAGAGTTTTACTGCGTCACAATTTTTGTATGTCGAGTATTGGTTACGCGAAACCGTGGCCAGCTCTTCAACCAGCTGGGTTACCGCTTTTCAGGCCAACGCCGGTTCAGCTGATCAGATTGTTTTACCCGGAGCATCAAGTAATTCAGTTCCAAGCGCGCCTACTTTAAATTCGCCTGCCAACAGTGCCACCGGCGTCAGCAGCAAACCGACTTTTTTAATTACGACAACCGATCCTGAATCTGACGCTTTGCAATATAAGGTGTTGATCTGCTCAAATTCAAGCTGTAGTTCGGTGCTTGAAACTGATGACCAAAGCGCAAGCCAGACCGGTTGGTCGGGGCAGAATGCGACTTGTACTTCAGGCAGCGATTGCTATTCTTCCGGAACGCAGGCAAGTTTTACGGAACAGAATGGTCTTGCGGCCAATACCCAATTTTGGTGGGAAGCATTTGCCAAAGATCCGAAAGGATCGAATACTTTTTCCACGGTTTCTGCGATTCAAACTTTTACAACCGGGGTGGCCCAAACACTGACTTTTAGCATTTCGACTAACAGTATTGGTTTTGGCAACCTCAGTTCAACAGCGGCGACGTTTGCAAATGCGGCCGGCACCGGATCATCGACAGAGGTTGAAGCACACACTTTATCTGCCTCAACCAATGCTACCAGCGGATACATCATTTCAGTGCTTGGCCCAACTTTGACTAGCGCTGCAAAAACAATCGCTGCAATCGGCGCAACCGCAGCGGCATCAAGTCCGGGTACGGCGCAATTCGGTTTTAGGCTTGCGGTCACCAGCGGCACTGGCACCGCGACGGCTCCTTACAACACTGCAAATTTTGCTGACGCGGCAACTGCGGGTGCATCAAGTCAGGTGGCTTCAGGTGCGGGGGACGGTACTACCACGATTTTCTCAGTTCATTATATATGTAATATTTCCAGCCTGACCTCAGCCGGATCATATAGTACCAACCTTAATTATTTAATCACTGGAAAATTTTAGCCGAGTTTAGTTAGAGTTATCCACAGTATTTTCTGGAATTTTGAGTAAATTTACTAAAAATTTGCTCTTTTTTTGTTTTTTTCTTAGAATAGAAGCAACACAAATAAATTAAATCGAAACAAAAAATCGAGAAAATATGAACACCACGCTTCAATCTAGCTCAAAAACTATTAAAGTCTTGTTGGCAGCAATTAGTCTGTCCGTTGCCGCCAGTTTATTTTTAGGCAATCTGCAGACTGCCCATGCCGGAAACTTAACCGGTTTGTCGGACACGATGAGTAATCAAACTGTCAGTGCCGCCTCAGACCACACCATTATATTTACCTCACCAACCGGAGTAGCCGCAACCAAGACAATTACGGTAACTTTCCCGGCGGGTTTTTCTTTGGCTAGTTTAACAACCACTGATTTTAATTTGTTGGATGGCGTAACCAATCTGACCTTGGCGGCTGCATGTTCTGGTACAACCTGGGGTGTTGCAGTTTCCGGGCAGGTGATTACTTTTACTTCTTGCAGCGGAACGATTACCGCCGGGCATACCATCACAGTTAAAATTGGAACCGTTGCCGGTGGTACCCACCAGATTACCAATAATTCTTCGGCAAATAGTTACTCACTGATAATTGGCGGTACATTTGGCGATACCGGCACAATTACCATACAAGTTGTCACCAATAGCGTTGTTTCAGTCACAGCCACCGTGCCGCAGACTTTGACCTTTAGCATTTCAACCAATAGCATTGGTTTTGGAACTTTAAGCACCTCAGCAGTGACTTTTGCAAACTCTGCCGGGACCGGTTCGTCCAGTACGGTTGTCGCCCACACGCTTGCCGCAGCTACCAATGCATCAAGCGGTTACAGCATCACGGTTCAGGGTGCAACTCTGACCAGCGGTTCAAATACAATCACAGCAATCGGCGGAACCGCAGCAGCATCAAGCCCGGGCAATCCTCAATTTGGATTTAACGCCAGTGCTTCAGGCGGCAGCGGCGCAGTAAGCGCTCCTTACAACACGGCAAACTTTGCTGACGCGGCAACCGCGAGCAGCTCAAGCCAAGTTGCCTCCGCAAGCGGCAGCACCGCGACAACTACCTACTCTTTGACCTATATTTGCAACATCGCGCCAACTACTCCGGCAGGCAACTACAGCACCTCGTTGACCTTCGTCGCTACCGGTAACTTCTAGCCAGGATTTAATCGAGCAGACTTAATGCCAAAGCAATTTTTCAAAAAGATATTTTTCAGTTTCGGGGCATTGAGCTTGATCATAGCTAGTTTTGCAATTGTACATCCAGCACAGGCGCTGACCATCTCGCCGGTTAAATTAGAATTATCCGGAGATCCTGGGCAAACGATCACCAGCAGATTTGATTTGCTCAATGAACAGAATTCTACAATTACTTTTTACACTTCTTACGCTAATTTTGAAGCTCAGGGTGAAACTGGAAATCCTAGTTTTACTCAAAGCAATGATGGTCTAGACACCTGGATTAAGGCGCCGGATCAAATAGTGCTTGCCCCAAGCGAAAAAAAGACCGTCAGTTTTTCAATTGCAATCCCAAAAAATGCTGATCCAGGCGGTCATTTTGCCGCAATTTTTTTTGGCACCGCGCCGCAAAATCAATCCGGCAGTTCTCAGGTTTCAATTGGCGCCAAGGTTGGCATTTTGGTTTTATTGAACGTTTCCGGCGCGGTAAAACAAGGCGGCGGAATCTTGCAGTTTGGAATCAACGGCAACAACAGCGCGGTCACTGAACTCCCGGTTTTATTTTATTTTCGTTTTCAAAATAGCGGCGGTGACCGGGTTGATCCAACCGGTGATATAACTATAAAAAATCTGTTCGGTTCGACGGTGGCCAAAATTCCTGCAAATCCTACTAACGGCAATATTTTGCCGAACAGCGTCAGAAAATTTTACGTGCCTTGGTCAAATGACCCGAACCAGATTGCTGATCCTGCGGCGGTGCCGCATCGGTCATTTTTTAAGGCGGCCGGCTACGAATTGCGTGATTTCAGATTCGGTAAATATTTTGTCAGCCTGGTTTTGACCGATCAAAACGGCAAGCGTTTTGCGGCGCCGTTTACTTTTTATGTTTTGCCTTGGCAGTTGATTGTATGCGTCATTGTAATTTTGGCAATTTTATTCTTTTTGCTGCGTTTCTTTATTCGCAAGTATAATCGCTGGATTATTTCTCAGGCACAAAGACGGAAATAAAAAAATGCGATTTTTTATCGCCATTTTAATCTTAGAGCTGCTTTGCTCGGCTTTTTATTTAAAACCGGCATTTTTATCCGCGGCTTCGCTTAATCAAACTTTGAATATTTCGGCGCAAGTTCCGCAAGCGCAGAATTTTAATCCGACTCCGCCAGCGGCTGCCCCAACCGGCGGCCCGCCAATTCAGTCTACGGCTTCAGTTCCGGCCGCAGCAAACTTTGACGGGATCGCGGCACCGCAGGCATCGGTCAGCCTTTTACAGGATGGTACTGTAGTTGATAGCGTTACAGCTGACGTCCAGGGAAATTTTTCACTCAGCGCAAAAAATTTAGATCCGGGCAATTACCAGTTTTCAATCTATTTTGTCGATCGGCATGGTTTGCGTTCTCAGCCGCATTCTTTCAGCGCAGTGCTTAGTCCGGGCGAGCTGCTTGATCAAAATAATATTTTTTTACCGCCAAGTGTGCTGACAGATTTTTCTGCTGTAAAGAAGGGCAGTAATCTTAATGTCTCTGGTTCGTCGGCGCCAAACTCAGATCTTAAAATTGCCATCAGTCCTTCGGGCCAGAGCCTTGATTCTAAAACTTCGTCTGAGGGTTTTTATTCAGCCATAGTAAACACATCTTTTTTTGATAAAGGCAGTTTTCAGTTGAGCGTTCAGGCGTTTTTGCAGGGAATGCTTTCAGATCAAAGCGCACCGACGCAATTTACAGTCGGGGATATTGATCTTGCCTTGCCGCAGCAGCAACAACCAACTTCCGCTTCCGGCCCGGCCGATATAAACGGAGATTCAAAGGTAAACATTGTTGATCTTTCAATTTTGCTGTTTTATTTTGGGAAGTCGGCGCCAAAACAATTGGATTTTGATCACAGCGGCATTGTCGGTTTAGTTGATCTCTCAATTCTACTTTATCACTGGACCGGTTAATTGCCGGTGTTTAAAAACTATGTGGAATTTTTTTAAAAACCTTTCGAAATTATTTGGCTGTCTGATACTGCTGGTTTTTGCTTTTTTATTGCCTGCCAAAAAAACTTTTGCTGCAGTGCTCTTTATCCAAAGCACCTTGCCAAATGCAAGCACTGTTGCGCCCGGTCAAAGCTTCTCAACCAATTGGTTTTTAGATACTCAGGGCGAGAATTTGAATGCACTGAGTTTAAAAATAAAATTTCCCAACGCATTTTTGCAGTCAGTTGGAATTTCTTCGGCGCGTTCTCTGATTACTTTCTGGGTGCAGCAGCCAACCGTGTCTAATTCTGGCGAGATTGCTTTGGCCGGCGGCGTGCCCAACGGTTTCAATGGCAGTCAGATTCCAATTTTTACGGCCAGCTTTAAAGTAAAAAATTCTCAGTCAATTGCAGGCGGTCAAGCTCTAAGCTTTGCCTTAGACCCAGGTTCGGAAGTTTTAAAAAATGACGGTTTGGGTAGCGTGGCGGCGTTGTCGTTGCAAAATTTTGTGCTAGATGTTGTTGGGAGTTCCGGGCAAAACTACAGCGATATTATTTCTTCGCCAACCAACCCTGACCAGAATATTTGGTATAGAAACCATGAGGTTTTAATTAATTTTCAAACCGCGCCGGGGCAGCAGTACAGTTACAGTTTCAGTTCCAATATCAATGCGGTCCCGGATAATCAGCCTGCAAAATTGATTGGCAGTCTTGATTACAAAAATATTCCAGATGGACTTTATTATTTCAAATTGGACGCTTCAGATCATGGCGGCCCTTGGCAAAATATCGGACTGTTTTTAGTCAGAATTGATTCAGCGCCGCCGGAGCCTTTTACTCCGACCATTCAGTCAGATCCGATAATTTTTGGCGGTCGGAAGTTTTTGAATTTTAGCGCCAGTGATAAAATTTCCGGAATTGAAAAATATTCTGTGAAGCTTGGGATGTTTGGAAATTTGAAAGACGCCGCCGCTCCGATGCTGTTAAGCAGGCCTTTGATTGGCGACAGTATCAGCGTTTTTGCAACTGACCAGGCTGGAAATGTAAGAGTTGAGAAAGTTGCATACCCGGGTTTTATAACTACGAAAGTTTTTTACGTCGGCATTTTGGCCCTGGTTTTACTACTGGTTTATATTTTTGAATTAATTTTAAGGCGCAGAAAATTACGGCGATGAACAATGTTTACAGATCACTTGGCCTGCTATTTCTTGCTTCAGCAATTTTTGCGTTGCCGAAATTTGTGTCGGCTGCAACAATTTATCTCAACCCGGCAAGCGCGAATTATTCCGTAGGCAGCGACATCACCCTCAACGTTTTAGTCGATACCGGCGGCAGTTCCATTAACGCCGCTCAGGCTAATGTTGTCTATCCGCCGGAGCTTTTAAAGCCGTTGAATTCTAAACAGGGATCGGATTTTTATCTGGCAACCCCGGGATCGCTAAACCAAAGTCCTGGCCAGATTTTTTTCAGTGGTGCGGTGCCGGGCGGCTATATCGGTCACTCCGGAAGTTTGGGTACAATCAATTTTGAGGTAGTAAGCAGCGGCAGCATTGAACTTAAGCTGGATCATGCCAGTGCCTTGCTTAATGACGGCTTTGGCACTGAGGCTCTCTCAGCAACATCCGGAGCAACTTTTAATGCCGGCGCAGCACCGGCGCCCGCTCCACCGCTAGTTTCTTCAAGTACAAATCCTGATCCAAACCGATGGTATCCCAGTTCAAATGTATTTTTGCATTGGACTGAAAGCGATAAAATTTCCGGATATATTTTTAGCTTGGACCAAAATCCAACGACAGTTGCCACTGGCAAAGTTTATCCGCCAAGTACTGTAAGCACTGAGTACTCGGCTCTTTCCGATGGCGTTTGGTATTTTCATATCAGAGCTAAAAGCTTGGGCAGCGGTCAATTCAGCGATACGGCGCATTTCAAAATTAACATTGATACACTTGCGCCAAAAGTTTTAGGAATTTCAATTGTTAACCGCGCTGATCCGCCAAGAGTTTCGGACCCGCCAATTATTCAGTTTCAGACGCTGGACTCCGTATCAGGCATTGACTACATCCAGTTGAGCGTAGACGGTCGCCCAGTTCAAACCAACCCAACCACGCCTTACCGGCTAAGCGGAATTTCCCAGGGGATGCACATTGTCAGCATCACCGCTTATGATTTTGCTGGAAATTCCAATCAGGCGGAAATGCCGGTGATGGTCGCCGGCGATCAGTTAAGCAAAACCTCTGCAATACGCGGTAATTATTTTGTTTGGCAAGTTCTTTCTGCAATTGCTGCGGGTATCGCTTTGATTTGCATTCTGGCACTGGTTTTGTTGAACAGAAGAATAAAAAAATGGAGAGCTGAATCTAACGAAAATCAGCTGAAGAATGAGGTTGAAGATTTAAAAAATTTGCTTGATACGGCGATGAAAAATAATTCCAACGGCGATCAAGGCGAACACAAAATCAAAAAAAGCCGTTAGTCCGATTTCGCTTAGTTTGCGCCGGTCTGCTATGATAGTAGCGGACCGTTTTAATTTTAAATTTGTGATGCTTGAAGAAACCGCAAATTTGCAGGGTTATGAGCTGATTGACAGCGGAGAAGGTTCCAGGCTTGAGCGCTTTGGCGGCTTTGTTTTGTCTCGCCCGGACCCGGCAGCTTTATGGAAAAAGACTCTGCCGGCAAGCCGGTGGGATAAAGCCGATGCGGTTTTTATCGGCCGGGCTTCGGGAAGAAACCAGGATGAGCTGAATGAAAAAGGAAATTGGCGCAAAAATTCCGAAATTGCCGAAAAATGGCTGATGAATTTTGTACCGGCTGCGGCGGCAGCCGATAAAAAAATCTCTTTTTACGCGAAATTAACGCCTTTCAAGCATACCGGTATTTTTCCGGAGCAAGTTGCCAACTGGAATTTTCTTGTTGACAAATTTGCAGGAAATCCAGCAGAAACTAAAGCGCCGCTGAGATTTTTAAACTTGTTTGGTTATACCGGAATTGCAAGCGTGCTTGCGGCACAGTTTGGCGCTGAAGTTACCCATGTTGACGCTTCCAAGCCTTCAATTTTTTGGGCAAAGGAAAACATGCTGGCATCAGGGCTTCCTGAAAAAGCTATCCGCTGGATTTTTGATGATTGCTTGAAATTTGTAAAACGTGAGGCAAAACGCGGCAAAGTTTATGATGCAATTTTAATGGATCCACCGGCGTTTGGTCGCGGTCCCAAAGGGGAGGTTTGGAAATTCAACGAAAGCTTACCAAAATTATTTGATGAAGTGCGCCAAATATTATCGCCAAATTTTAAATTCGTGATCATTAACGCTTATGCGGTTTCGGTATCTAGTGTGTTGCTTAAAAATATGTTTGAGGATTTTGGTTTTAAAAACCGCAAGATTGATTACGGCGAATTAATGCTCAGGCAGACCACCGGCAAAGAGCGTTATCTTTCCACCGGTATTTTCGCAAGGCTGTACTGAAATTGGCTAAGCGGTAAAACTTTAATTAAAAAAAGAACTCCGCGAGGAGTTCTGGAAAAATGTTTGATTCCCTATGCAACTAAGCTTAGGGAATTTTTTGCATAAAGCTCAACAATCCCAGCCAGGTAATTTGAAATTTCTAAGTAAAGGGCGTTGACACTTCCTGCCTGACACTCTGATCTGATGCACATTTTCTCGCCGGTACCTCTGACCCAAATAATTATTTCAAGTCTGAGGTCATCCGGGTTTTGCGACGGCTGAAGTTGGACAACCAGGGTACCCTTGGTTGCAACGGTCAGACGGGGGAAGGTTTGAACGCCAAATTCGGTTTGAAGAAACTTGTTAAAACCGGTTTCCAGCCAGTGCAGATCCGGAGGATTTGTTGGGATCAGAGCAATCGGATGTTTGGTTAGGAAGTTTCTGGTCCGTTTTTTTTCGCGTTTTTTACAGTGATATTGAATCAGCTGCGAAGCCGGCCAGATTCGACGGATCAGGCCCAAAGTTTGGACCGCCGCGCTGTTTTTCAAAATTTTTAGCGACAGTATAAAAGTCGCCAGTACAGAGCAGACCACTAAGGCTGTACCGTATTGGTAAGCGTTGATCAGGTTTGAATCAAACATTTTAAAACCCCCTGTAGATTGTTGTCGTAATTTTCCAAAAGCTTTGAGCCTTGGTCAATTAGGCGTTCGCACTAAACTGGGGGTTTAATTTAATTTGGCTGTTGTCCGACTTCGTATTTTGGCTGAACCGGATGATAATAACTGTTAAATACCTGTTTTTTTACGGTGCCGTCCGGATAGGTAATTTCGTAAGTTGCCGTGGTTTGCGCTCCGACAATCGCAAATTCAACCTGTTTGGTCTGACCGGACTGAAGATTTTGGGTCACTTCCACTTGCGGATCCTGATCAGGCTGGATTAGTTTCAATATGGTCGGACCGATAATCTTTGAGGTTCGGCCGTCTGAAGTGCCGTAAAAGTTAAAAGTAATTTTTTTACCGACCACTTCATCCGTTACTAAAATGCTGTTTGCCGTGTCGTTTTTGAATTTCAGGTCCGGATGTGGTTCGTAAATTGTGGCATCAAGACCCGGGCCGATTTTATTGCCATCGCCATCTTTTTCATAGAAGCTTACTCGGTAAGAATGATTTTGTCGTTCTGTAATTGGCAGGCCGGCGTTTAACGCGGCGCGGAACAGAGTGGTGGAAACTTGGCATAAGCCGCCGCCGTATTCCGGAATAGTGTCCGGACCTTTAATCACCAGTTCTTGCACAAAGCCATGATCAGCATCAACCGGGCCAAGCGTGTTGATGGTTGAGAACTGATTTCCCGGCAAAATCAGGGCGCCGTTCAATTTTTCTGCTCCGACTTTGATGTTGTGAATGCGATTATTTGTGCTGCCGGCGAATGTTGTGGTAGCCGTTCCGATCAGCTCTTTAATGCCAAGCTGTTTTGCCCGGTCAGACACTCCGGCATGTACTACATTGTCAGTCAGTTCAATCTGGGAACTGGAGGCAGAAGCATTCGAGCGGTTTTGAAGTACTGTCATAATTTTGTCGAGTGCCGCAACTTTATCGACGATAATGCCATCTTTAGGAGTTTGGAAATTGCTAACTTCACCGGCACTAATTTCTAAATCTAAATCGACAGCTTGTTGTTCATATTTTGCGCTAAGATCGCTGAGGTATTTTACAATTGCATCATGGTCAAAAGTAATTTCTAGATTCGGACCATTCGGGGTGGTTTTGATCCAGCCGCCGATTGTGCTGACTGAAACGGTGTTTTTATCACCGGCGTGGTCCAGGATTATCGGCCCACTGCTTAGGATGCTTCTGACATCAGCTAACGTACTTTCGGCGTTATTCAGGCTGACTGTCGGATAGTCAGTTTGCAGTTGTGTCTCAGCGCTATTTTGCAGGTGATTTAGACTGTCAGCCACCGCTAAAAATGCCTGATCCTGATTGATGACCTGGCCCTGATGAGTTTGAGTATCAAGTCCAGCAGTACTGCCGTTAACGAAAACATTTAAATCTTTGGCCGGCTGATCAGCCTGCTTTGCAATTTGGCTAATTGCCTGATGCAGTAAATCCGGATCATAAAAGGCCTGCCTGGTGATGCTGCGCCCTAGGGCCGCAAGACCATTAGTAGGGAAGCCTAAATTTATTGCGGTGATTGGGTAATTTTTCCCTGAGACATTAAGGTTAAACCAGTTTGCCCGGATCTCCGAAACTTTAAATTGAAAAAAACCTACCGTTACTGCAAACGCTAGAAACAAGGTAAGAATGATTTTTACAAATGTTTTTTTGGTTCGGGCGGACATTTTTTCTTTAGGCGCTTTAGTCGGAAGATCCAGGATTTATAGCAGAATAATAACTAATCTTGCTTTTAAAAACAAGTGTTTTATGGTACAATTTTGAAGTAAAAAGCTATGCAGAAACAAAAAGCAGAGGTGCACGTTCCCGCTGACGTGCCGAAATCCAAAGAAAAAGAATACATTGAGAATTATTTGGTGGCCACGCATGGCATTGGCAGGATGGCCTTGTTTGCCGGCGATCAAAAAATTGAGCATCTGAATGATGATTTTTATGGTCAGGGTATCTCTCCTGAGAATGCTGATCCGGAGCATTTATTTCAGATAGCCAGCAAGGCAAAGATTTCAGTTTTTGCGGCCCAACTTGGGTTGATTGCCAGGTACGGCCGGGATTATCCGAATATTCCGTATTTGGTTAAGCTGAATTCCAAAACTAATATTGTCAAAACCGCAAGTAAGGATCCGCTATCACAGGCAATGCTTTCAGTTGATCAGGTGGCGCGTTTTAAACGCGATAGCGGTTTGAGAATTCTTGGAGTCGGTTATACTTTGTATTTAGGCAGTGAATTTGAATCGGAGATGCTCCGGGAACTAGGCAGTATTATTTTTGAAGCACATCAGCAAGGATTGTTTACGATTGTCTGGATGTATCCGCGCGGTGCAAATGTTGCAAACGAACGCGATCCGCATTTGATTGCAGGCGCAACCGGAGTGGCCTGTTCAATTGGTACTGATTTTGTGAAAGTTAATTATCCGAAACTTGCCGGCGCAACCGGCTCTGACGCTGAAAGCCGGGCGCATGCTTTACAAGAGGCGATTGCTTCTGCCGGCCGTTGCAAAGTAATTTGTTCCGGCGGAGAAAAAATGGAAGTTCGGGCTTTTTTGCAGCAGTTGCATGACCAAATTCACATTAGCGGAGCATCAGGAAACGCTACCGGTAGAAACATTCACGAACGCTCGCTTGACGAGGCGGTGCGTTTTGCAAATGCAATTTACGCCGTGACAATAGAAGACGCTTCAGTTGATCAGGCAATGCATATTTTTAACTCGAAAGATTAACTTTTCCGTTTTGCGGTTATGTCAGCCCCACGTACTAAAACAAAAATTCTAGTTGACGGCGGTGATCCGGCCGAAACATTGAAGGTTAAAGCTTTGCTTGGTTATGTTGACGGACAGACAACCAACCCCTCTTTGATTGCCAAAAATCCTGAGGTTTTGCAAATGGTCGCTTCCGGGCATAAGCTTACTGAACCTGAAGAGAATGCCGAGTATAAAAAAATAGTAAGCGAAATCTCGCCGTTGGTCGGCGCGGCCGATGTTTCAATTGAGGTTTTTTCCGATTTAAATACTCCGGCGTCAAAGATGTTTGCCGAGGGGCGCGATAAGTTTTCTTGGATCCCGAATGCTTATATAAAGTATCCATGCACTGATCAGGGCCTGAAGGCTGCTGAAATGTCAGTTGCTTCAGGAATCAGAGTGAATATTACTTTGGTTTTTTCGCAGGCACAGGCTGCCGCTGTTTATGCCGCGACTCGCGGTGCCAAAGAGCCGGTTTATGTTTCGCCGTTCATAGGCAGAATAGATGACATTGGTTTAAATGGCATGGATTTGGTAGCAAATATTAAGAAAATGTACGCCGCCGGAGATGGTCATGTGTATGTTTTGGCAGCAAGCATCAGAAATTTGCAGCATTTGATGGATTGCTTTGCTTTGGGCGTAGAGCTTGCCACTGTGCCGACTAAAGTTTTAGAAGAATGGGCTAATAGTGGTTTTGCTTTGCCTACAGCTGATTATGTTTATGACCCCGGCACGCTGAAACCAATTGCATATGAAAATCTCGATTTAAATCAGCCCTGGCAAAGCTTTAATATTGAGCACGAACTGACAAATAAAGGAATTTTGAAGTTTGTAGCCGATTACCAAGGCACCCTAGCCCGCGCAAATTGAGGGGTAGGGAGTTAATAAAAATTTAATATCTCTAGTTTAAAATCCTGATCGGAGGATGTATGAAAGATCTGGTCAGGATTTCTATTTTAAAACCCGAACAAAGAGCAGAAGCATTGAATTTTGTGCAAAGGTATTATCAGAAGACTTATGGGACGTGCCCGACTCATTTGCTAGAAAATTGTTTTATAGCTGTTAAGAATGAAGAGATATTAGGAGTCATAGGACTGGAATTTTGTTTAGACTCTGAACAGTTTGAAGTGGAAAAGCTCCTAGAATTCAATGCTGATATTCTAAGAAAATCTCGCTCTGTAATAGTCAGCTTGGGTAGGTGGGCATCTATTGACGTTGCTTCGGGTCGTGCGCTGGCTTTTAAGGCTATTCAATATTCTATCGAAAATGGTAAACAACTAGCGCTTGCTGTTTCAAAGCCCAGGGTATTGGAATATTTGAGAAAAAAATATCACCTGAGATTTAATTCTTTTAGATCTAGAATAAGAAAAAATGATGGTGCTAATTTTTTTAGAGAAGGATCGCGGCCAATGATTTATTCTTGGAAATTATCAGAATGGGCCGAAGTCTTAAAAGAACAGTTGTCAGCAAAAATAGAATTTGATCAATAGGAGACTAAGTCTCCTTAATTTTTTATGTTTCTCACTACATTTCTGTTCTACGCTGCGGTTTTTGATTTTGTTTTTGGCGGGTACATCGTTGTAAAAAATCCAAAGTCGCAAAAAAATATTTGGTTCGGTATATTGTCTTTTGGAATTGGCCTGTGGATTTTGGGATTCTATTTGTTGATCGTAAACAGAACTTTTTATTGGCCGGATAAAATAATTGACTTCGGTGGAATAATAATTGCGGCGGGTCTTTACGTTTTTACAAAGATTTTCCCGAAACCGAACCAAGAATATGCAAATAAGTCTCCAAGACTAAAGGTTTTAGAACTTTCGCCTTTGATAATTTTAACAGCGCTGTTGCCGTTTAATCTGGTTATAAAAAATGCCAATTTCAAGAACTTTGTTCCCAGTCCGGTAAACGGGCCGTTGGTCGGAATATTTGTATTGACTCTAAGCGTTTACGTGGTTTTATCTTTCAAAAATTTTTATTTGCAGTTTCAGAAAAGCGCCGGCTACAGACGCCAGCAAATTTTATACGTGCTGCTTGGCCTTTTGTTTTTTTTGGCCGGAGCTTTAATCTTTGACCTGGTTTTACCGTTGTTTGGGGTCAGTTCGGCCCGGCTGCTTGGTCCGGTTTTCTCGATTGCCTTTGTTTTGCCGGCTGTCATCGCTATTGTTTCTTATCGTTTGATGGATATCAGGTTGTTTGCCGGGGCGCTGTTTGCCAACGCCTTTGGAATAATGGTTGCAGCGATCTTGGTGTTTTGGACGCTGCTGCATGTTCAAGAAGACCGTGCTGACTATGAAATTTTAATTCCTTTTGCGACCGTCGCAATTTTTTTAGCCGTTAGGTACTGTATCCAAAAAATCCAGCGCAGATTTTTTCTCAAATATTACTACAATTTTGCAAAGAATATTGAAGATCTTAATGAAACTCTTCGGCAGAATTTAACTCAAAAACGTTTAATTTTAGTGGTCAGCGAACAGTTGCAGCGGGCATTAAATTTAAAATGGGTTAGTTATTTTGACGTCGATGCTTGGAAGATTTTTACAGTTCCGCATCAATACACTGATCTTGCCGCCCGCTCAGCCAGCACCTCAAATTTACATCAGTTTGCCTTACAATTGGCTGAACCATATTTTGTTGAAGGTCCGGAATTTGAAATTGATCAGGAGATTTTGACCGCTATCCTGCCGATGATTGATCAGGAAAAAGTGGTTGGTTATTTCTTGCTCGGGCCGCAAAATAGTAGCGCCGGTCTGGGTTCTGATCAGATTCAGAAAATCACCAGTTGCTGGCAGCATATTCAAACCGCCTATGCTCGGTCTGTTTTGCACCAAAATTTAGAGCAGCGGGTTCGGCAGCAAGTTGAAAACATTATCGAAAAAAATCGGCGCTTGCGCGAGGAAATTCAAAACCGTTTGGATTTTGTGCGGGCAACAACCCACCAGCTGCGCACTCCGGTCACAGCACTTTCCGGAGCTTTGCAGCTGCTAGTTAAGGAACCCGAAAACGGTCGGCAAAAGGAACTGGTTGACATGGCTTATGCCAAATCTAAACAGCTCTCCGGAGTTATTACAGCGATTTTGAACCTGGCACGAGTTGAACAGGGTAATATCCGAAGTACTCAGGAACAGTTTGATCTGAATCTGGTTTTCAATAATGTCTTAGCGGTTATAAGGCCGTTGGCCGCAATCAAGGATTTAAAAATTGACTATATCAACGCAGGAGATTTGGAAATTATCGGCAGCAGGCAATATCTAGAACAGGCATTTGCAAATATTTTGGAGAATGCTGTGCAATTTACTCCGTTTGGCGAAAAAATAAAAATATATTTCATGCTGGAACCTGATTTCGTAATTAGCTGCATTGCAGATTCCGGACCGGGAATTCCGGCCGAGCTGCGCCCAAAAATTTTCAATAAAAATATGCATAATCCCAACTCTACGGGCTTGGGTCTTGGCTTGTATCTTGTTAAAACTATTATTGACGCGCATCCTAAGGGTCATGTCTGGTTTGAAAGTGGGGAAAGCGGCACAACCTTTTTTGTACGCTTAAAACGCAGCATAAAAAAGTCCGATTCTAAATAAAATATAAGGTAGCGAATTTATTTGGCAATTGCAATTGCTCGGTCAGTACTGTTGTCTTAAGGCGGTATCTAGCGAATGCCGGTTTTTTATTCAGAATAAATTTGATACAATTACTTCATGCAAAAGATTCATTTGAAATTCTGAATCCTCAGAAATAAATAATTCCCGGAGATAAATCCCAAATGGGCCCAAGGTTATTTCATTTTTACAATAATTACGTCAGGCGCTTGTTTGATACGGACCTGCATCTTTTTGAGCTGAGCGTCTGGATTCAGACTTTCGCCCAATCTTTAATTTCCGTATTTATTCCGATAATTTTGTGGCGGCTGGGCTTGAGTATTCGCCAGATTATTACTTTTTATTTGATTTTTAACGTATTTGATGTGCCGCTGAATTTATTGGCCCGGCATTTGATCGTTAAATATGGCGCAAGGATTGTCACGATCCTTTCAATTATTGCCAACGTTTTATATCTGACGATTCTTTTCAATCTGCATAATTCTTGGACCCAAATCGTAGTGCTTGCATTGATGCTGGCAATTTATGATTCTTTTTATTGGGTTGCGAATGTTTATATTTTCGTGCAATCCGCGCACGGTTCTGAAAAAATCCGTAATGATGTCGGTGCGCTGAATATTATCAGAAGCATCGGCGGACTGCTGGCGCCTGCAATTGGAGCCCTGATCCTGCTTGCAACTGACCAGCGTACTTTGATTTTTGTCAGTACAATTTTGATGTTCGCGTCTTTGATTCCGCTGTTCCGGATGCGCCATTTGAAGTTTAAGCCGGAAAAGGCGCCGTCGAGCTTCAAAGAATTTTTTGCTCAGCCAATCGAGCGATTCAATTATTTTTTTCAATGCCTTTCGGCTTTACATTCAGAAGCCGAGAATGTCATCTGGCCGTTTTTTGTATTTTTTTTGTTCGGCAACATCAGGCCGGTGGCAATAATTGCGGTTGTAATTTCTTTTGCTGGTTTGATTGTTACTTACATCACCGGTAAATACAGCGTCAGAAAAAACATTTATCAGCTGGTTGCCGCCGGTGGTTTGATTTTGGCTTTTTTGTGGACCTTACGGTTGGTTAATCCGGCAAACTCTTGGATTTTGTATGTTACCGTATTTTTGATCGCCTTAACCACAATTCTGGTTGATATTCCTTTGGATGTTGCAGCTTTTGAGCGCGGGCGTATGACTGACATACTTAATGCCGCTACTTATATGAATTTGTTTAGAATGGCGACTCGCGGAGTTTTATATTTCTTTTTACTGTTTGCGCCGCTTTTAATTTTCCGGAATTCGCTTTATGCCGTGATCATTGGGATGATAGTTTTGTTCGGCATGGGCATGCTGGTTTCACTGCGAGTTGACCGATTGTTCAGCCTCAAAGCCGGTCCGGTTGACGTTGAGAAGTAAAGTTTACAGTCGATTTTTTTACGATTGAATTACAGCGGATTTTCTGATAAACTTGTGAAGTTAAATTTTGTTGTGTTTATTGCGCGGGCCCGTAGCTCAGTTGGATAGAGCGGGAGCCTTCTAAGCTCCAGGTCGCAGGTTCGATCCCTGCCGGGCTCACCAGAGCAAAGCCAATATCCTTTCTCGAAAATAACTCGCTTCGCTCGAATTATTTTCTCAAAAGGATATTGGCTTTGAAGAGAAAATTTGTGCGATGCAACCGAGGTGGGTCGCTAGATCATCAGTAAAGACAATGGTTTTTTAACCGCTGTCTTTTGTTTACTATTTTTCATAAATTCAATAAAATAAAAAATACCTTGTTTAAGCCATTTTTATAGTTCGATCCCTGTGGGGTCCAATGATAAAAATCACCAACTAAAGTTGGAGTTTTTGTATGTATGAAGATTGAAGTAAAAATCTTTTTTTGATATACTTCAAGTAATTAAATGTCAGAAAAATCCGAAAAATTTAATATAGATTCTGAATTACAGTGGAACAAGCATGAAATATTACGAACGAAAATTGACCAAAACCATGACTTGGTAATTTTAAGTGGTGAGCCAACCAAAGATATTAAAAATGCCACTGGTTCATATAGAATAGTTTTTAAAAATAAATCCGGTGATGAAACTTTAGATTTGGGCAGTCTAGACGGATCTCCAAATACAAAATTTATAGACACTGGCGATGAGGATCAAGCAGGAGAATATAATGGACGTGAGGTTTTGTTTCCAATAAGTTTTCTGACTGATCCTCGTCAAATATTGGCCGTACTTCATGAAATGGGTCATAATCATGAACGTGATTTAAGACAGGCTCGTCAGGATAACAAAATAAAACATAAAGTTGATTATGAAAAGCATAATTATTCTGGTGCGGTTTACGGTAAAATAAGGCAGCTAGAATCTGAGAGGGAAGCTTGGGCTTGGGCTTTGAAAACAGCAAGAAGAATAAAAAAAGATTTTGGAATAAATCTATTTGACAGTTTTAGTGACACAGAAGAATTATCTGGGTGGCTTAGACATATTGGGCTTAGAAGTTACGAAGAAGATTTGCAAAAGATAATGGATGAGGGAAAAGAGAATGTGCTCACCAAAGATAAGCAAGTAAATGCCTGGAAAGAAAATCAACAGAAAAATTTTACCGAATCTGATATGCAGGATAAATAGAGCGTCCATAATCTTGTAAATAACCACCCCTATAGGAATCGAACTGAAAATTAAATAAAAAACTTACTTTTTAAAGGGAAATTAGCAATTAGTTAGATAAGCGCTACGGTCACCAGACAGTGAACCGTGCGATGCAACCGAGGCGGGTCAGTCCCGCCTGGTAAAAATTTAAACCCCCGTAGTGATAGAACTGAAAGAGCGAAATAAAAAATCCGAACGCATCGCCGGATTTTTTGTTTGGAAGCTTATTATAAGTTGTAAAAAGATACATTTACTTAGCAATTGACTATGCTTTAAGCTTTTGTAATGAAAAAAGTAAAAAACAAGCAGCTGCTTGCCGCCGGGTTATTCTTGTTTGCGATAGCGATAATATCATGGGTTATTGTCGATCGTAATAAAAAACCTCAATCTTCAGCGCCAGCAGTCTCTGACACCTCTTTACAAAAATATCATTCAGATAATCTCCGTATAGATTTTTCATATCCTGCTTCCTGGGGTCAGGTCACAGAAACTTTACAGTCCAAACAGCAACCCCAGTTTGTGGCAGATGGAAGTTTAAAAGGCGACTTTTTAAATATCAATTTTAAAAATAATCCTGATATGCATATTTCCGCTGTCACGAAAGATTATAACCCTCCAAGCGGAGAAGGAATAATAAATACATATGGCGGCACTGATCCAATTGACTGCAGTAAAAATCAGCTCTCAGGCTGCGAAATTATATCAATAAATAAAGACCAGGGCAACGCAATGTTATTTTATGATGACCCCGCGCTGTACATGAACTATTATTTCGCGCAAAGGGCAGAAGTTAATTTAAACAGCCAAAGCAAGTTTAAGGGCTTTCTTGTTTATCAAGACTTTCCGGAACTGGAAAAACAGTTGACCGGCAAAGATTCGGAACAGACCATAATTAACGAGCAGGCCTATGTTAAAACCATTCAAAATAACACTGCTGATCCAAATATTTTAAAGAAAGTCCAGGATTTTAAAGATTTTGTTAGAAACATAACTATCCAATAATTTTTTTAAGTAATTTATTAAACCACTTCTAATTTTTATGAAAACAATAATTCTTTCTACAACTCTAATTTTATTTATTGCCGCTGGCTGCAATAAGATTTCTCAAAATAATCCTGAAAAAAATAGCCCTCCGGCAGTGGCTGGAACGCCTGTACCTGAGTTTAAGCCAACAAATGTCTTGGATACTGCAAGTTGGCAAACCTGCTCCATTCCGAATATTGGTGTTAGTTTTCGCTATCCAAATAACTGGCAGGAGCGTGGCAATTGCACAATACTTGAACCGAAAGGTAAAAAGTATTCAAGACAGGAGCCTGCTGAAGGAGGGCCTCCAGCTAACGAAATCGATCTTGAAGGATTAGTGCACGTTAATGACTATGATTTAGCTCCGGGTTTGAAGTTTGAGGATTCAGCCTTAAGCAAGCAGCCAAAATATTTGGTAAATGGAAATTTGGGATATCCGTGGGTTATTTATAGCGAGATTGAGCCAACTTTTAATTTCCCATTATCAAGTACTAATATTGTTAGTTTTGAGGATCAGAGTCGCTTGATTTTAGACAATCTTTCGGCCAGTAATCCATATCATGATATTTTTCAAAACATAGTTGCTTCAGTGCAGATTATTAAGCATTAAAGCCAGGCTCTATACTGCAACCGAAGCTGGTCTCAATCAAATTTAGACCCCGACCGAGAGGGCCAGCCCGCTTTATATGAAGGAGCGCGGAAAGGCCTTATAATAACTCCTAGTTGCCCGGTTCTGTACCGAGGTGGCTCACCATCTTGAGCACCCTCTAGAGGGTGACCGAGAGGTATTATAAAAAAACAGCCATTCTGTAGGCTGTTTTGTTCTTTGTTAATCCTAGTTCGGTAATGATACTCGTCGCATCATATTCTAATGATGTTTAATAAAAATAGCGCTGCTACAAAACCGAGCATGATGCCAAGTGCTTGCCCGTGAGTAAGTTGTTCTTTAAAGACAAGTAGTCCGATTAATACGGTCGAAAGCATGGTAAGCAGGAGCATTACTGAACTTCCTACTGTCAGGCCAATCTTGCGTACAACCAACATCCAACTGACTGTGGTTAGGATGCTTAAAACAATCACAATGGAAGCCCATTTCGAACCAGGATGAGTGGCCCAGACTTTTGATAGACTATCGCCGGTTGTTGATAAAATAAAGTTTAAGGCAAGCAAGCCTATTAAAACTAAATTGGTATTCATATTTTTTGGACAATATTTTTTTGAATCACAAATTAAATGAGTTCATTTATAATATTATACTGGTTTTTGCAGATTTGATAGGAAAAGATCCTGACCCATTAGTAGCTGGCTCCAAGCCGTCTTACAAAGTTAAAAATAAAACCCCGGAATTCATATCCGGAGTTTTGTCTAAAGGATTAGCTGGACCTTCGCGCCCACATGCTTATTAGCAATTGTCTTTCCAGTTCTTTAGCCTCATCACCCGAAACGCCCATGCCTTCCATTGTATTTCGGAATTCAGTAGTTAATTCATCAAGATTGTTCAGATGAGTACCTTTCTTCTTGTACATCGCGTCTTCAACTTGCTTTAAAGTTGTTGTTCCAGCATCTCGCATTTCAACTCCTCCGGCTCCTTCAATGGTACTCATAAAAATTCATTTAAAGATTGTTTATATCGCTATAATACACGAAAATAATTATAGAGGCAAATACCTATTTTATCCTACCGAGAGGGGTCAGAGCGCTCACTATGAAGTGGTCTCAAAAAGCCTTATAATATTGCCAGTCACCCCGGTTCTAGACCGAGGTGGCTCACCAGCGGTTCAAATTCATATTTTTTTGATTCCGATGGTTTCCTGTCTTTTCCTTCAGAAAAGAAACAGAAACCATAGTCACAAAAAAATATGAATTTGAACCTTTGAGAGAAACCTATTGAGCACCCCACCCCCGGGTGACCGAGGTGGATAGATACCCTAAATACAAACATATTGAATATTCCAAGTGAACGCTAACTTAAAAAGGTATTATCTCCATAATTTTTTACAGGCACTGGTAACCGCTGACGGTAGTTTTTTTACGATGGCCTATTTTTATTTCCTGGGTCTGCCTGCCATCGGAGTAATTTTGGCGACAATGATTTACGGCATGACCGCTTATTTGATGATTCGGCCGATTGCCTGGCTAACCAACAAAATCGGCGCAAAATCAACTTTTTTCCTGCATCTGATTCCCTTCGTAGCCAAATACGTCATCACGATTAATGTAAACCCGCATCGGGTTTACTTTGTTTTTATCATCAATTTCATTCACGGCATTAACCTGATGCTTTATCGCATTCCGGTAACGGCATATTTTTCCCGGTTTGGCGACAACGCTGACCGCGGTAAAGAAATTAGTTATATAAATTTGATATATGGGATCGTCGGGATTGGGTTTGCTTTATTTTCAGGATCGCTGCTTGATCGCAACCATTTTGTACTTTTAATTACAATACAGGCAATCGTTCTAGTTATTTCCGATTTTGTACTATGGAGCAGGACAGATCCAAATCTCAAACTTTTTGTCCAAACTAAAATTACCAACCAGCAGGTTCCGAGTAAAGTTTTTAAAACGTATTTTATCCAGGACCTGCCCTATACTTTTTATGCTGATCTGTTTTTCATCTGGGTTACTCTGAAGGTCGGAAGTTTTACTTTGGCAGGGTTATTTGTCGGTTTAAAAATCGCCCTCAGCATCTTGATCAGTTATCTGGTAGGCTATTTTAGTGACAGGCAAAAAATTCGCAGAGTTTTTTATTTAACGGTTCTACTTACCTCAATTTTTTATTTGTTTGTGCCATTTGTTCATAACGGGGTGCAGATATTTATTCTGCAATTTAGCATCGGCTTGTCAGGACTGATTATTGACATTCCGGTCGAACGGGAATATCACAATCTTGCCAAAAGCTCTGGCAATGAATTTTCTTTTTCGCTGACCAGAGAAAAGAGTGGAAACCTCGGGATGGTAATTGGCGGGGCGGTGGCGATTGGTTTGATTTTGATCATAAAAAATTGGTGGTGGTTATTTCCGCTGGCGATCCTTTACCCGATCGGGGCAACGTTTATGTTGAAGAAAGATCTAAAAGCTTCTTTTTTAACCCCAACCGAGAGGGGTCAGACCGCTCGTTAGCAAGGCACGCGAAAAATCTTTATAATATTGCCAGTTGCTCGGTTCCAGACCGAGCTGGCTCACCAAAATTGCTGTCCCGCGGAGCGGGACGTCTACATAGGTGAGTACAGATGCGAAGCATCTGCACCACGTTGAGCACCCCCACTCCCAGGTGACCGGGGAAGGGTAAGTGCTAGCTAAACAAATGAACCCAAATATTAAAAAGAACCTATTTCTCTTTTTTTCTCTGCGTTTTTTCACAAGCCTTAGCTTAGGCTTGTATTTTGTTTTTGGCTCATTGCTGATTTATGATAAAAGCCATTCGATCACAGTTACTTTATTGTTCAATTTAGTAAATTATGCTGGCCTGATCTTGCTTGATTCTATTTGTTTGCCGATAACGCAGAAAATTATAAACGTGCTTGGTCCGAAAAAATGCATGACAGCGGGTCTATTAGTTTTATCGTTCTCTTATATTTTTTTGTTTGCGATATCTCCATTAACATCGCATTTTATCTTCTGGCTTTTGGCGATCGCTTTACTAAATAGCATTGGCAGCAATTTCTATTGGCTTTTTTCAAACACGACCTATTATCTATTGATTGGTAATTCGCTGCGCCCAGCTTCTTTTTCAGCTTTATTATCAACGAACTCAACCTTAGCGGGAATCGCTGCGGTAATCATCGGACTTTTATTTAATTATCAAAAGAATATTGACGGGATTTTTTTGAGCCAAGGTGTTATCCTTGCCGCTGCGATAATTTCGCTGTTGTTGATGAATCTTCCCAGACCTGTGTATAAAATTAAATTCCCCGATTATTTAAAAAAGCTTTCTTTTTTTGAACATCTCGCAGCCATGGAATTAAACCATGAGTTGGCGACTACCGCACTGCCTCTGGTAATATTGCTTAGTTTTCAATCAATCAGTAAGTCTTTTGTGATTAACGGCATTGTTGCGGCGGGTACTATTTTCATAATAAACATTGCCGGTTATTTGAAGGATAAAAATAGCAATGCCCTGATCTATGTTTCTTCAATAATCAGTATGGTAGGTTGGTTGCTGTATGCTTTTATCCATACAGCGGCAAGCTTTATTGTCATAGGAATTTTGGTCGGATTTGGCTATCAGATAGTTAGTACAATCTTTGATGGCAGACTCGGCCGGCAGTTTTCCAATTCTGGCAGAGGTTTGGAAATGCAGCTTTCTTTTAATTTTTCTCAAATCCTCGGGAGAATTATTATTATCCTAATGCTGCTGTTTATATATTTGCTGACCCATAATATCAGCCAAATGATTTTAATTTCTGGGGCTGTTTTTCTGCTGCCTAAAATTATCTACGATTTGAGAAGCATTGATAGTCCAAAAGGTGCCGAAAGTTTGGACAAAAAGCCGATTATCAGCTGATTTAGAATAATTGCTTTTTTACCACCCCGACCGAGAAGGGTCAGCTTGCTCATTAGGAACAGAGCCTAAAATCCCTTATAATACCCCTAGTTTCCCGGTTCCAGACCGAGCTGGCTCAACATGTTGAGCACCCCCCCAGGTGACCGAGAGGGGTAAAGGACTAATTTGGCATTATGATCTATCAAAAATTTATAGCATAATCATTGATGATTATGAACGAAATTAAAAAAGAAACACCCGGAATCGCCGACTGGCAAGTTGGAGAAAATGAAAACAAAGTTTCCGTCGTCCATTCGGGAGAAAAATCCCCTGACGAAAGCCAGCAGTTTCAAGAATTATTAAAAGTCTGTAGCGGCAGAGAGCAGGCTTTAGGAATTTTTACTCAAATAAAAAAATTGGAAAATGGTGAATTTAAGGATAGTCAATTAAGAAATGCCGAGGGCGAACTTTTAATAGTTTGGCACGGCAGCCCAAGAAAATTTAGACAATTTAGCACTGATACCAAAGGTGAATACCGTTGGAGAAACAGAGGTGTACACTTCCAAAGCTCCAGGCAGATTATTGAGCAGTATTCTGAAAAGGCTTACTCCGCAATCAGAACAATATTAGCTGATATAGCTGGAAAACTTTTTACGCTGGAATCTGGGAAAGAATTAACGCCAGAGCAATTAGAAAAATTGAAACAAACATACAACCAGATAATCGAAGACCTCATTATAAATGGCGAGGAAAGTGTTTATTACAAAAAAGGTTATTCTGAAAACCAGCCCGGACTAAAAGTCAGAAATCCAAGCTTAGACGCAATCACCTATCAAGGTCGTACTTTTGGCACGGAATGGGCTTTGGAAATTTTCAACGGCGAAATGCCCACTAGAGAAAATTCCTATCTTGATCCGGTAGAAGGCGTTTATTTAGGTAACGGTATTGGCAAATATGAATACGCTGCGGTTTTGAATATTAAAAATCCTTATAAGCCGGAAGCTAGTACAAATATTGATCATGATTTTGAGCAAGGCGAACAAGCTCAAGAAGGACAAGGAACTGATGGCACGATTTTACACCACCAAAAAGACCTGATTGGCGACGGCGGACTGCCCATTAAAGGAACTAAAGGTACGTATTCAGCCGCAATATTTGAAGCTTCACAAATAAAAGTACTTGGCAGAATGGAACACGGCAAATTTGTTACGGATTTATAATTAAAATGTTTATTTTCCTAACAATTCTAAACGAAGTCTTTAAAACCTACTTTGATTCCTTAAAACGAGATTTGGGAGAAGTAGGTTTTAAGATGGTTTTAATACTCGTATTAAATGCTTGGGCCGGGGCTTTAATTCTTTTATATCTTTTAGCCTCGCACCAGTTTCAGATGCCTAGTGACCCAACATTTTATCTGCTCTGGTTTGGTCTAAGTTTATTGACCGAAATAAGCTACACGCTAGTCTTGGCAGGGATGTTAAATACGACTTTTTTTGCTGCTACAAGCTTGTTCAATATTGAATTCGTATTTACCGCTCTTTTTGCCGCCATATTTTTAGGAGAAAGAGAAAATCCAATAAAAATAGCAGCAATAATTATAACTGCCTGCGGTGCATTATTATTCTTTAAAAAAGGAATTTCAAAAAAAATATTTTCAGAGAATAAGGGATTTTTCTTGATCATACTCTCTTTATTCTTTACTCCCGTAGAGTATGTCTTATATAAAGCCGCAAGTTTGCATGTCAGTTCCTATCACCAATTTTTAACAGGCCGGCTGACAATGGATTTTACTTTTTATACTTTGTTCTTCATTTTAATTACCGCATTTTGGTATCGCCGGAATCCGATTCCACACATTCGTTCATACATGTTTTCCCGCACAGGCGTGGCTTATATCGGGGGCCACACTGTCACGGAACTTCTAGAGTCATGGTTGATCTATAAAATACCGATATCACTGTTTACCATTCTGGGAACATTGTCTATTCCGACCGCTTATTTTGTTGGTAAGGCAAAGTATGAAGAATCTTTCAATTGGCGGCACATTTTAGGGTCAACACTCAGACTTACCTGGTGCTGGAGATTCACAATCAGACTCAACCGCGCCAGCCAGAGAGTAGACCTAATGAGCATTTCGAAGCGCCCAAGAAGTGAGCAACTCTCCTTGCTTTGTGGGCAGCCGTTGCGATCTTTTCGGGTTGCAGCGGTTTTTTTATTTTTCTATGTTTATCAAAACTGCTAATGAGCTGGTCCTAGAATAGAGCCGGGCTGACAGAGTTAAAGAAATTAAAATGTTTAAAATAAAAAAGCAGCAGAGTGCATTTGTGGATGCGTCTGCTGCTTAGTCTTTCACTTCATCTTGGTTTAATTCTAGTGTAACCAGGTTGGGTTCCGACAGCCCTTTTTGTAATTATGTTGAGCTGTAAGAACAACTGTTTCCGTTGAGGACGCGATTTTTAGCCGGAAGTTCTGAGTTTTTTTCCTGGCAAACGGCCAATACCATCGGCCGTGAACAAGAATCCATAGTGCCATCGCGCTTTGATATCCGTCGGTGTCTACCTTGACGGCATACACACCCTTTTCCAGCTTAATTTCATACTTGCCGTTTTCATATGGCATGGCAACCGCCACAACACCATCTGAATCTGACCCTTCTTGTCCTTCTTGCACGCAGGTTTTTATGGTAATTATTGCATCCTGGACTGCATGGCCGGATGGATCGGTAATCCGTCCGGTAATCATCCCGGAGCCTCTGTGGTAACGATAGGGTTTTCCAAGAGAGACGGCCTCTGTGGTCATTTCTTCCTCCGGGATAGCGTATTTGAGGCTGAAGTTTTGCACAAAATCTTCGTGCTCCTTCGGCACCACACAAAACGCGAACTGGGATTCAAAGCCCGATTGTTCTGCCTTTATTGTGTAACTCCCGGCCGGCAGATAACTGAGGCTAAATTCGCCGCTAAAGTTGGTGTATATTGTTTTGACGGAATACCCGTCGCAGGTGGTTAGGGTAATTTTTGCGCCAACGAGATAAGCGCCCCATTGGTCCGTGACCATGCCAGTAATATTGGCAGTGACGGGATCATCAGTGTTGTTGGTTTGGCCAAAAGTGGCTTGAGCAAAAGCACAAAACAAAATTGCCACCACAACTAATTGAAGTGATTTCATCAATATCTCCTTGGGATTTGGACTTTTGATTTTAAATGTCATTATAATATAATTTATTAATTTTGTCAACTTATTATAGGCATATTAAGGCCCTAAAAGGCTGTTTTTTATGGGCCATTTTAGATCGACCACAGAGCTGACCATCGACGTATTTGCCTGGCACAAATCGTTGAAATAATTTTTTATTTCGTGTAGTATGCTTTGATCCGTGTTATGAGTTGAAAAATTTCAGGAGGTCATTAAAAGATGTTGAACTACATCCGAGGTTTGCTGTTTTTTGCACTGGTCATACCGATTCTCGGCTCAGCCCAGAACGTGCCCTGGTCGGCTGAAACAGAAAACTGTAACCCGCTCAGTCCCAAAACAAGCTTTGATCTTGGTCGTCAGGGCAAGGTTTCCGTTCAAACCCTGAAGTGTCAGATGGTCCGCTATGATAATTCCGGCCACGTTATCAAAGCAGCATGCCTGAAATCGTATACCAAGGTTTTGATCACCAGTGCAGAGCTGCCGTTTCTGTCCATTTATGAAAAATCGGCCAGCATGTTTTACGATTATGCATTGCCGCAAGAAAATATACCGAAGCCCGAACCAAAAGATAAGGATCAGGCTTTGTACGCACACATCAACAGGCAAATGACCGATCCGATGGCAGAAGCTATAGACATGGATGTGCCGGTATTGTATCCGATGAATATGGCTCCTGACCGGTTGAAGAAGAAGTTTTTAAGCGATGCCCAAGTTTTGTTGTCAGCCGCTCGGTTGAACCGTTCTGCTGGAATCAGCCAGCGGATGTTGGCCGCGGTTTATAGAGATTTTCGGATGATGGTGCCTGATATTGTTGTGCTTAGTCTCGACCCGTCAGAACGGAGAAATTTTAATTTCCGCAGCGACTCGGAAGATTGCCGCTGACAAAACTTCAACATCTAATTCAAACGGCTTTGAAACCGCTTTCCAAGGGTTTCGAGGCCGTTTTTTAACATGATAATTTTGGACGGGATAAATATTTAACAATTTGACCTCGCCTGAGGGGCACCGCAGACCAGACTGAGCTCCCTGCTAAGGAGACCAGACTGAGCTCCCTGCTAAGGAGCGTCAAAAGCGCTAAAAACAGCCGGCCAGTGAAGTAGGCTATATAAGGTGGTTATTTGACTTTATTTATGTTTTATTGTATATTGACAAGTCTTTCTAATCCTTGGAAATGACCCCAAGCCTCGGGTAGAGGCAATTGCACATTTCGGGCAAATAGCCTGAAGGAGGATTTACAAATGCTACACGGAAATTTGAATTTAAGATCCATTGTAACAATTCTTTCTTTACTCAACGGTGAAGAAGGAGTTGCTGCGATATTGAATGGTAAGCAGCTTGAAACGCCCAAGTATGGCAGCATGACTCTTGGCAAATTTGAGGCCATAATCAACCTTCTTGGGGGACAAGAAAACGCAGAGGCAATCCTGCGGGGAGAAAAAGATGTAACGTTGGTCGACGCGATAATGAGCCTATTCGACAAGAACGGCCGACGTATTCCGCCGAGAATGCTCAATTCTGCAGTTTGCGACCGCGACGGCAATTTTTATCTCAGGCAGCCGGACGAGCTTGATCTCAAAGAGCGACTCGACCGTTTTGACGGGGCCGGATTGAATCCTTGCATCACATTGCAGGAATTCTCTGACAGTACCAAAGGGCTGTTGAGAAAGATCCGTGAGAACGAACGCATAGCCAATTTGCTGAAAGGCGTGTACTTGCCAATTATTATCCCGTACACAGCCACGGCAGACTACGGCAGGATGCTTGATACGCTTTTCATTCCTGCAGTGGCCAATTCTTACCGCCGCCAATTCGCAAACCGCAACTTCATCCACTATCGCAAGGGCGACCTTGAAGGCAAGGTAACAATCGTTCCGGGTAGCCGCCATGAACAGCTAGTCGAGCGGATTGCCAAGGGGTCAGTTGTCGGAATTTATTTCCCCAATCCGCTCCAGGGTTTTTCGGTCGATGCTCAGCGTGAGCAGATGTCAAGCACTCCAGAAGGCCTGCTGCTTTCCGGAGCGATTGATACCAGCATGGGTTGGTTAATGTACCCTGATATCTTAGCCAGGGACAACAATACTCCGGTTTATGACTGCTCTGCTAATCAGTGGCACTCTCCTACGTCTTCGCTCCACTTCGAGGCCTACGATGGCAACGCGAACTTCGCCGGCAGGGCGGACCTGTCCCATGCCAGCAGCAGCTATTCTGGTGGCTTGCTGTTTGTCGGGTAGTGTGGCATTTGAATTTTGAGTTTTGAGTTTTGCACCTTGGATTAAGGTTTTTGTTTTTTGGTCTTTGGTCGGATTCAAAATTTTCACAAACGGGTGTGCAACAGAAATTTTGTTGCCGCCCGTTTTCATTTTGTAAAAAAATAGATATAATTCAAATGAAAACAGAGTCATGGATTTCTTATTTCGAGCGAGGCAAACGATTTGTAATCGGTATCAGAATCATTGGTTCTTTGGAACAAACAATCAGTAATTATTAAATATGAAAATAAAATTCAAAGTTTGGAAAATTTTAGTTCTACTTCTCGTTATTATTTTGGCGGCTTTTATCATACCGCTGCCAACTGGCAAGCGTGTGCAGACTCCGAATTTCAACGACACAAGTCTTAAATTTCCAACCGGATTTTTTTGGGGCTCAAGCACCTCAGCGCATCAGGTTGAAGGCAACAGCAATGACGATTTAACCCAATGGGAAAAAGATAACGCCGCGCGTTTGGCAGCCGCAGCTCCGGCAAAGTTTGGAAATTCTGTGCCTGATTGGAATGCGATTGCAGCGCAGGCGACAAGTCCGCAAAATTATATTTCCGGCGCCGCAGACGACCAATACAATCTTTATCCGGCCGATATTAAATTGATGCAACAAATCGGCTTAAATTCTTATCGTTTTTCAATTGCCTGGTCTAGAATTGAACCGCAACGCGGTAAGTTTGATCAGGTCGCAATGCAGCATTACGTTACTGAAATAAAAGCTTTGCATGCGGCAGGTATTGAACCGTTCGTGACCCTTTGGCACCGTTCTGAACCAAGCTGGGTTTTGGCGCAAGGCGATTGGGAAAATTCTCAAACTATCACTGACTACACGCAATACGTTCAATATGTTGCTAAAAATTTGAATGATGAGGTTACTTACTGGATGACCTTTAATGAGCCGGCGCTTGAGGTTTTGGCCGGTTACATCCAAGGTACTTTGCCGCCACAGGTCAAAAGCATTCAGCAGGGTCAGATGGTCATGGCTAATATGATTGAAGCGCACAAGCAAGCTTATCAAGCGCTGCATCAAATTAATCCTGAATTTCAGGTGGGCAGCACCCAAGCAATGCAGCTTTTGTCAGGTGCGCCAGGCACTTTAGCCAACCAGCTACTTGCAAGTTTTTTGCAGGATTACATGAATTGGCATTTTTTGGACGCGACCAAAGACCAAACTGATTTTGTCGGCATACAATATTACGGTCCAAGTTTGATAGATTTGCATTTTGGCGGCGCTGGATTTGTTGCAGTGCAGAATCCGCCGAATGTTAAAGCGGCTCAGCGCTCAGACACCGGTACGGAAATTTACCCGGCAGGTATTTATCAGTTGTTAACACAAACTTATCAGCGCTATAAAAAACCGATAATCATTACTGAAAATGGAATCGCTGATAGCACGGATAAGCTGCGCGCCGCTTATATTGCCGATCATTTATATTGGGTTAAAAAAGCACTCGACAGCGGCATCCCGGTCAAGGGTTATTTTTACTGGTCGCTGCTCGACAATTTTGAATGGGATAGCGGATTTTGGCCGCGGTTTGGATTAGTCCAGGTTGATTATGCCAATAATTTAAAAAGAACAATCCGGCCGAGCGCCCTGGAACTTAAAAAAATAATCGGACAATAATTTTAAGTCGTATCTATGTCAGTTGAAACAGGATTCCATCCACCACAAGAAGTAAAAGAAACCCCCGCTAAAATTGACGTGGAGATATTTTTTTCTGCGCACGCTAATGAGGCTGACGGTAAAGCAATCCAAAAATATCTGAGTGGATGCGATGTTTTTATTCCGGAACAAATAGGCTGGAGCGAAGCTGACCGCGATGTATTTAATAAAGTTGCTCAGGGAGAAATTGCGCCGGTCGACGCCTTAAAATTATTGGAAAATACCGGATACTCGGATTTTACCAAAGGACAATTAGAAGCTTTATATCAGACCAAAAAAACAGTTGAGTTTGTAGATACGCCAAAAGGGCAGCCATATTCATCAGTAATTGATTTTTACGATAATCTGGAACCGTTTTTTGAAAATTTTGACGACGCCATTAATACTTTGAAAGAATCTCAACAGAGGTTTATTACTAATTACGGAACGAACAGAGAAAAACTGATGCAGGATAGGCTGGGTGAGTTGATGCAAAACTTGGCTGCAAATAATCCTGGTAAAAATTTAAAAATTTTGATGCAGCTTGGCTATAATCATCGTCCTTTTTATAAAGATCTAAAAGCTTCGGCCGGGGAAAATTTTGAGTTCTCGGCAAAATATCCGGTTTCGGATTTTCCGTATGCTTACTCTGACGAATTCGGCGCGCGTTATTTAAACAACAAAGAAATCGATAAAGATCTTTTAGCAAAATGTTGGTTAGAGCGTAAAATTGAGAAAATTCTTCCAATCCCTGATGATTCTGTAAAATATATCAAGTATATCAGGCAAATTACCGGAGCTTTTACAGTCGTTGAGATATCGGATATTTACGATAAAATTAAGGGCGGCCAAGCTTTTGAACAGATTTTTATTTCAATGTCGGAGCAGAAAGGTTTTTCGTTGCCTACTATTAAAGAAGATTGGGATAAAATCAAAACTCCGGTCGAGAGAGATCAAACGGTCCACTAAGAAAGAACACGCGCGAATTATAAAAAAACAGCCCCGAATAATCGGAGCTGCTTTTATTATTTTGCTTACTGATTTTTTGGATCAGTTTGATTAGTTTTTGGATCAGCGGGTGTTGGTGTTGCAGGCGCTGTCGGCGCTGGTGTTTGGTCAGGCATATTTTTCCTTCCCTGCAATACCCATATCCGAAGCATGCAGATTATGTTTTAAGCCTGCTTCGGGGATATGAAGCAGGTCAGAAGCATAGCATCAAAGCCGCAACTTTACAAGGGCTAAAATTCATGTTACATTTGTCTGACGAAATACTTGTGCTTAGAAATCTAGTCGAATTTCATACATATTTAAATTTCGACTTAAACTTTAATCAAAAAATAATGAACGGCAGAATAAAAAAGATTGTCGCTGAAAAAGGATTCGGTTTTATCAGCGTTGAAGGCCAGGAAAAGGATTTATTTTTCCATAAGAATTCCTTGATCGGCGTCTCTTTTGAAGATTTGAATGAAGGCGACCAGGTTACTTTTGAGATTGAAAACTCTCCAAAAGGACCTAATGCGATCAATGTTAAGCGCGCCTAAATTGGTTTTGCTTACAGCAAAAATCTAATCAGGATAAATCAATAAAACCGGGGTAGTAATTCCTCGGTTTTATTTTTGGTTGTAAAAATTTTTATTGTATTTGTCAGCAGCCTGAGTATAATGATTTCAGGAGGAATCATGCATAAGGTGGAGTTTGCTACGCCCCCGGTTTTAAAGCCTTCTTTGGAGCGGCGAGTGGAATCTTTGCTGCAAGGACAAGCAACCAAAGACGGTTGGTTAATTTACACAAAAGCAGTAATTTTTTTGACTGTTGCGGCGTGGTCATACTACAGCCTGGTTTTTAATAGTCATACTGTTTCCGCTGTCTTATTTTGGGCAACACTGCTGGCGTTATCAGTAGACATGATTGGATTCAACATCCAACATGACGGTAACCACGGCTCTTTTTCTAGGTTCTCTCTGGTCAACAGATTGGCCGGAATGAGCCTGGACATCATTGGTGTTAGTTCATATTTTTGGGGCAGTAAGCATTGCTCCAACCATCATGTCCACACTAATATTCCACAAAGAGATCCGGACATTGAGCTTGGGCTGATGGCTCGCTTGAGTACGGAGCATCAATGGCGGTGGTATCATCAATATCAGCACATTTATCTTTGGGGCCTTTATTCGCTGGTGCACTTGCGTTATTTGTATTCAGATTTCCAGCGAATTTTTTTAGGCAAAAGAGATGATCCAACCTTGGATTTTCCACGAGGCGCTGATCAATTCCGCATGATCGCCGGCAAGTTAGTATTTATTTGCCTGGCCTTCGTGCTGCCAATAATGATACATCCGCGGATTTGGTATCTGGTTTTGATTGTCTATCTTGGAATTTCGCTGATCGTGGGTTTTGTGTTCAGCGTAGTTTTCCAGCTAGCGCATACCGTGGATTTGGTTGAACATCCTGATAATGCCGATATCCTGTCGATGCCGGAGTGGTCGGTTCATGAATGTCGGACCACCGCAAATTTTGCGACTTCAAATCCGTTGCTCGGTTTTTTCCTCGGCGGGCTGAATTATCAGGTTGAACATCATCTGCTGCCTAAGCTGGCGCATACCCGCTATCCCAAGATTGCCCAAACTGTCAGAGCAGTTTGCGTCGAGCACGGAGTGCCGTACTATGAGCACCGGACTTTACGGCAGGCACTTATGTCACATTATCGCTTTTTGAGGAAAATGGGGCGGCTCCAGTCTGATTCAACGGAGACCTAATTAGTTTGGTCTTCAAGCAGCCGCGGCTTCGTTTAGACGAATGTCCGCGGTTTTTTATTTTTGGGCAGCTGGGATAGTTGACCGGCGCGTCCAAGTAATAATTAAAACCGGTCTTTTGGACCGGCTTTAAATTTGTCTCAAGGAGTTATTTAGTAGGCGTAGCAGTTCCCGTAGTTGGATGAGCAGTATTTGGCATGGTAGGTTGAGCCTGACCTTGCATTCCAGGATAAGCTTGAGATCCCGGCCAGGTCATCATGTAGTAACCGTGATGTCTGAACCCGGCGCCATATCTGTATCCACCGCTTAGTTGCCCCAATTTAAAACCTACAAAAAATATAATTACTGCGATTAAAATTTTAACCAGCAGCCGCAGCGCAAAATACCCGCTGTGACCGTGACCATACATGCCATAGCCTTTGCAACCGTAGCACTGGCATCCGGTCGGGTGACCAGGCATTTGCCAGGCGGACTTATTATCTGTCTTATTTTCTTCCATAATGTTTTCAAATAGTTTTAGTTGATGAAAAATGGACCTTTATACTTTGATTCTAGCAAGTCGCGGTTATAAAAGCCAATAACTATAAAAATTTTGCGATTCTGCGATCCGGTACAAACTAGATTATTGAAATGATCAGAATAAAAATGTCTGCGGTCAGGACATTTAAAAAAAGCTATTGAGTCCGTTACGCAAGGTTGACTTATTTGCTGATTTCTGGCATTATATTCGGTCACTAACATAGTTGGTGTGGTTCCAAAACAACAATAAGGAGACATTATAAGTTATGAATGACTTGGTTAAAATGCCTCCTTTTTTTGTTGCAAACAAAGGAGAGCGCTCAGCTAAGGTTGGATTAATCCTTTCAACTGCACCCGAACGTTGCGTGGTGCGTTTTACCGGCGGCTGCGGGCATATGTCCGCAGCGGATGCTTCGGGTTTGTACGAGCTTTTTGTTGAAGCCTTTGTTCAAGCAGATTTCAAAGGGGCAATTCTTTACGGCGGAACCAGAATGTTGCGCCGTGATAATCCGAAAATTGTCGTGCCTGGCATAACCGAAATTCCACCGTTGATTGCAAATCGTTCTAAGCAAGTGGTCAGCATGGGTATTGTGCCCAGGACCAGCGATCTTTCTTTCAACGAATTCGGTTTGATTGTTTCTTCTGAGCCGGGCAATGACTTTTTCACAATTGTCCATCCCTTGCAGAAAGAATTTTTGATTGTACAAAGTTCGGTCGACGTTCCTGCTAATTGGGATACCGAATGGCAGGAGTGTGTGACGATCATCGAAAGCCTGCGGACCTACAGTAAGTGGCAATCGGTGCTAATTTGCTACAACGGCGGTGAGGTTACTGAGCGCGAGCTGCTTGCCACTGCTGAATTGGGGTGGCCGGTTATGCTCGTTTCAGGTAGCGGCAGGACCACAGACAAGTACGCCCAGGACGAGTATTTCCTGGCCCAGCATCCATCAGTACTCGTCGTCGACAAAGAAGTTACGGCGATCCGCGATGGTCTAATTAAGCTCAGCGGTTCTATCCCAAGGTGGATGGAGCTTAGGGGCACCTCTGATCAAAACGAAAAGGAAAAATACGTACAATGAATTCAACAGCTGTTACACCCATGACCGTTTTACAGCATCCTTACAGAGTCACGGCACCGGGCGGCAAGCTGCACTTGCTGATCATGAATGCCAGTGACGGTCTCCCGGCGGCATTTGCCCTGATGGGCACCAATGCCCGGGACAAGATTGCGGTCCGCATTTCCGGCGGCTGCAAAGGCATGAACGCAGAAGATAAGGCGGAGATGCTGGATTACTTCGCCCATGCCTTTGATGGATACGGCGGAGTTGTCTGGTCCGGCGCCACCCGGCAATTCAAAGAGGAAGCAGTGGACCCAATGGTCACTGACGTCCCCGGTGTGATTGCAGCTTTCAATCCGGGGTGCGTTGCGCTCGGCACGCTGCCGCGGGTCGACCTGCTCAGTTTGCAGGGAGACTCCCGGTTGGTACTCGATCAATACGGCACCGGGCCGAATCCATCGATGTCCGGAATTCTGATTGTTCAGAACGGTCCGGACGGGAAATTGGACTGGGACGGCGATCTCAACGCCGCGTTCGGCATCATGGAGAACTGGCGGCAGTACGCCAATTTCCAGAAGCTCGGATTCATCGGCTGGAACGGCGGTCCAATCACATACAATGAGGTGGTCAGGTCGGCCAAGCTGGGCTATCTGACAACGGTGGTGCAGGGCAGCGGGCGGGCCGCAGATGAGATTGCCAGCGCTATTCAGACTGGCAACAGCACGCTTGGTGGCAAGATCCTGGAAGGAAGCATAAATGTCGTACCCCGGGAAAATCCCCAGCAGCTGCGAGATCTGCTGATTGCAAATGGTTTTCTGCGGCAGTAAACGGCCAGCCAAGGTCATTGATCAAGCAACACACGGCTGCAAGCATTAGCTTGCAGCCTTTTTTTACACTTATAAATTCGGCAATTCCACTTTGTTGAAGTTGTGTTCATTTCCGACCCAGTCTTTTAGCCTTTCATTTAGCTGCTTGGTTAGATCGGTAGCTTGAAATAGGCGTTTGCGGTTTTTTTTGAGAGTTTTTGTAATGTCGGTATTTTCTTGCAAAAATTTTGCAATGCTTTCAGGAATTATTTTTTCCTGAGAAATTATTAGGATTTTTTTACCGAAAGATTTTTTGATTTTATTTTTGAGAATTGGGTAATGCGTGCAAGCTAAGATCAGGCAATCAATTTTGCGGAATTTTAACGGCTGGAGGTAGTTGTCCAGAATCGGCTCTGCAAAATGCAGTGAACCGCTCTCGATTATAGGCACGAGCAGCGGCGCAGCTTGCTGGTAAACCCGTTTGTTTTTGTCAGCGGTTTGGATGGCACTGACGAATGCTCCGGAATTGACGGTTGCCTCAGTTGCAAGAATTCCAACCCGGTTGCTATTCCCAAGCTTTTTTATAGTCGGTTCAATTACCCCGATTAAAATCCGGTCAGGATATTTTTTTGGCAGCAGTTCTTTTTGTAATTTTTTTAAGGCTTCTGTTGAGGCGGTGTTACAGGCAATGACCACAATTTTACAATGCTGTTTAAATAGATGTTCAACAGCTTCTTTGGTGAATTGATAAATGGCCTGCTGCGATCTGCCGCCATAAGGCGCGCGTTTGGTGTCGCCCAGGTAGATGTAATTGTATTGCGGTAGTTTCTTGATCAGTTCTTTTGCGATCAATAATCCGCCTAGACCGGAGTCAAATATTCCTATGTTCATTTTTTTAAAGCGTTTGTTTCAAAACTCTGAGCGCATTTCCAAAAAATATTTTTTCTATTTCTGAATCAGTGTAACCTTCTTGTTTAAGCGCTTTGGCTAATACCGCAATTTGCGAAATTGAATTCAGATCTTTGGGTACGCCGGAAATTAATCCGCCAAAGTCGGTGCCAATTGCGATTGATTGCACTCCGGCGACGTCTCTGATTTTATTGATATGCCTGATCAGGTCTTTGACGCTAACCGAGTTTTTTTCGGAAATGAATTTTTTAGCGCAAAATACCCCGACAATTCCGCCTGATGCCTTAATTTTTTTAAGCTGGTCATCAGAAAGGTTGCGATTGTTCAGGAAGATTGATTTAGCATTGGCATGGCTGACCAGGATCGGGCTGTTATAAATAGCGGCTGTCTCAAAAAAAGTTTTTTCGTTCATGTGCGCAAAATCCAAAATCATTCGGCGCTTTTCAAGCCAGGAAATTATTTTTTTGCCCTGTTCAGTAAGGCCGGTTTTACCCAAGGTGCCTCCGCCAAGCGGATTGTCATAATTCCAGACCGGTCCGAGCGAACGCCAGCCAAGCCCATACCATTTTTCTAATGTCTCAAAATGGTCTTCCGGCAGGACGTTCAAGCCTTCAATGTGCAGAATAAAGCCGCGCAGGTTTTTGCTGTTTAGAATTCGTTCAAGATCTGCAGCGTTTTTTATTATTGCCCAGTCTGGTTTGGTTTTTGCGTATTCATTGTATTGCAAAAAATCCTTTTCGATTAGCTGATTTACTACCGGGTTAAAATAATTTTCTTCCGGCGGATTTGGGAATGCCGTAGCCATTAATACTTTGACATTTGCTCTTTGAAGCATTGCAAAACCGGTCTGTCCTTTGTTTTTGAACAGTTCCGGATTTTTAATATGTAAAATGAAATCTTGATGCAGATCAATTAAGGGAATAGCGGGCATGTTTAGTAGAAGATTTTTAAAAAAATGTGCGGCCGGATGCAGGATTTACAAACACCCGGTCGCTTAGCTATGAACTTGTAGTAACGGCAGCGGGCGCGATCTGGTCTGATATTTGATCAACAATCAGCTCAGCGCGTTTGTGCACAGCATCCAGCCAGTTTGGAATTCCGCAGATCCAGTGAGTATATGGTCTGCAGTTCCAATAGGGCAGTGCCGTGACAACCGATAATGCATTTCGCAGTTCTTCAGCTCGGATCAGCTCCAAACCGCAGAACAAGCCTTCCAGGCCGGCCTCAAGAATTTTAGGCCGGTATTGCTGTTGAAGTTTTGCAAGTTCGGTTTGCCGGGCATCTTTATCCAATCCATTTTCTTTGGAAAACAGTTGTTTGGAGATGCTCGGAAAATCAATCTTAAGAATCTGGTTTAATTCCCGGATTAGCTCCAATAATTTGCCCTTTACCGGCAACTCCGGCAACAAAGCAATCAGATCGTTTCCTGACAGCCGTTCGATTTTTTGTTCGGCCTGAGAAACAACGCTGCGCCACTGTGCCGCAAAAGTTTTGCCGGAAATCCATTCAGTATCAAATGCTTGACGCAAGTACTCGGGCAAACGCAATTGAGCTTCGACATCTTCAAGCGCATCAAGAGCATGGAAATGCAGTCTGTAGATTGGGTGCATTTTCAGATCCACTCCGATGCTTTCCGAAAACAACCTTGCAAAGTGCATGGCTTGAGCAATATAGGCCGAGCCTTTTTCAGGGAGCACTATCGAAGCGGCGATGCTCAGGTCTATTGTCAGCGGAATTGCTTTGCCGATGATTGCTTCAACCTGCGCTTGTTTAGCAATTTGGACCGTTTTGATCAGCGATTCAATAGTGTCGTTTGGTTGGTATTTTAAATCGCAGCGTTCCAATTTATTGCCTTTACGGATTACCGCGTAGAACGGCAGCTCGCCGTCTGCGAGCGGAACCAGATTCTCTCCGGGGATTGTCGCGGCCGCATTGTAACAACTGAGCATCTTCTGGTAATTTTGCAAACAAAGTCGGAGCAGCGGCTGATTGTGAACGTCGTGGAAATCGTCGATGGTCGTTGAGATCTGGATCATATTGGGATCCCAGCGCGCGCCATTTGGAGCAACCCGCATCATTTCAGTAGAGCCTTCAGCCCAACTTTTGTCATGATGCAGTTTGAGATTGAAAATGTGATCGAAGACCTTCAGTGCCTGTGCGGCATAACTTTGATCAAGCGAACTTTGGAAATCTTTGCGGATGATTTCGCGCAGCTTCACAAAGGTATTTTCGCTATCAAACAGGTCGCGAATTGGAATGTGATGGGCGACCTGATTTTCACGATCGGGCAAGGTTATGCCATGCCAGTCTGAGGCGGTCAGCATCTCAACGGCATCGTTCAGCGGGAGGTTTAAGAATTTTGCGATCCGGCTAAAATTAACACCGCGCTGCCGAAATTCTCTGGGGTGAATCGGTTTGCGTCCAAGAAAAGTTGAACACTTTGCCGATGCGCACCAGCGGTTGATATTGTCATCAGCGGTGTAAGCTTCTCTGCTGACGGTTGGACGTTTTGTTCCCGGTGCTGCCCGGCAAAACAGGTCGGCGGTGTGTACTGAATGTTCGGTGCGCAGACCTCTTGCGGAAAGCACTGAAAGTTTGAGCAGAGCGTCCCATAAAATTGATTGGTCGCCGCTTATAAACGGTTTATGCTGATGCAACACGTTACTTCCTCCTGATTTTTTGATTCCCTCGTGGTATCCAAAGGTTTGGATACCAATTTAGAAATCAAACTTTGTTTTAAAGTGCCCGGTTTATAAAATAAAAACTGGCTTTCCTGTTTAGGAAAGCCAGTTGAGTATTGCAATCTAGAGTTTAAACACGACAATAAGCAAACCTAACTTTCCTTGGGAGAAGGCCAATAAAATGCAAAAACCAAATTGTGCTATACATCTTCAGCATTGCCGAATGAAAGTTAGTTATTTACTCAGCATCAATAATAAGACCTTCAGAAAATGTTGTCAAATTATTATGGTTGTTGAACTGAAACTTTTTAAGATTTGATGCGTATTGTATAATGCAAGAGCAATATAAATTAACTCTTGAAACAAATAAATTATTAAAAAAGAGAGGTATTAAAAATGCGTAAATTATTGAGAATTTCTACCGGCATTGCCTTAGTTGCGGCGGTTTTAGCGGTTTTGCCTGGTGCTTTGTTACATTCGGTTTTTGCCGATGATAACGGCGGTTCAAGCGGCAATATTCAGGTGCATTCAAACAATAACGGCGAGAATGCCAAGCTTAAAGGAAATCTTTCAGTTGCAATAGTACAGTCGTGGACTGTCACTGTGACGTCAGTCAGCGGCAATACAATCAACGCTTCTGAAAAGGACGGTACAGCCTTAACGGTTGATGCTTCAAGCGCAAAAATTATCCGGAAGTTCGGGGCAACTATGACAGTTGCCGATATCCAAGTCGGCGATAGCCTCCAGATCAACGGCAGCCTGTCAGGAACTTCCTTGACCGCAAAATTGATTCGCGACCTTTCTCAGCAGCAGCGCAGCGCCACTTTCAGCGGCACGGTTAGTGCGGTGAATGGCAGCAGTTTTGTTTTGCAGACCAAGCAACGCGGCAATCAAACGGTTAATACTTCAAGTTCCACAGTATTTACCAAAAGTGCGCAGAGCGCTTCTTTAAGCGACGTTATGGTCAACAGTAATGTTGTTGTTTCCGGAGTTTGGGACAGTACAAATAATATTGTTACCGCAAGCAAGGTAAATATTGTTATCCGCACCGCAACGGTTGACGGCACAGTAACCGCAGTAAGCGGCACAACTATTACCATGACCCTGAAGAGCGATTCAATGGTTACTGATACTGTTGATGCTTCCAATGCAAAATTGATCCGTCGGTTTGGCGCGGCAATGCAGATTACTGACATTCAAAACGGCGACATGCTGGAAGTAAATGGAACCGTGACTGGGAATAACATAAGCGCCAAAGTTGTCCGCGATATTTCTTTGCAGGCGCACAACGGCACTTTTGCAGGCACAATCAGCGCGGTCAGCACTTCAAGCTTTACTTTGAGCAGCAAGGATCGCGGTAATCAAACGGTTAACACCGACAGCAATACCCAATTCAGATTAGGCAGTTCTTCCGCAAGTTTTTCTGATCTTGCTGTAGGTCAAACCGTGACTGTCAGCGGAGTTTGGGACCGAACCAACAGCAACGTCACCGCAACCCGCGTGACTATTAAGTTGTTAAGCATTAACATCACCGGTGTTTTGCAGACCGCCAGCGGTACAACTTTGACTATTATGGCCTCTAATAACACTACTTATACTGTTGACGCAAGCAATGCTAAAATTCGCGGCAAAAACGGTAAAGCAATTGATCTGACATCTTTTGCGATCGGTGATTCAATACGGGTTCAAGGCAGAATGGTTTCCGGATCCACTAAGATTATGGCTGTGCAAGTTCGCGATTTGACCGTAGTAAATGCCGGCAGTACTTCTAAATAACAGCGCTGAAAATCATCAGCAGTTCAAAACCATTAGTATTTGATTGAGCAGAATTTTAAACCCTCCTCTCGCACAGAGGAGGGTTTTTTGTTAAAATTTCAGAAGTCATGGCCCCGTAGCTCAGTTGGATAGAGCGTCGGTTTCCGGTACCGAAGGCCGCAGGTTCGACTCCTGCCGGGGTCACCATGTAAAAACCAATAAATTCTTTTTCAAAAATCACTCGTTCGCTCGAATGATTTTTTCAGAAAGAATTTATTGGTTTTTGATAATAGACTGAAATTAGATTGTTTTCTCACAAGGAGATTGACTTTGGAGAGAAAATTGTGCGAGGCAATCGAGGTGGGTTAGTCCCGCCCGGTTAAAATTTAACCCCCCGCAGTAATAGAACTGAGAGGGTGAATTAAAAAAATCCGTACGCATTGTCGGATTTTTTAAATTTCTATTTTTGTGCAAAATATGCTAAAATATTAACAAATATTTTACTACTGAAACCAAATAAATATTAAATAAAAAAATAAATGAAAAAAATATTTCTTTTGTTACCAATTGTTTTTCTAGCAGCTGCTTGTAACTCATCCTCACAGACTACCCTGAATCAGCCGTCACAGGTTCCAATTGCGCCTGGACAGCCCGGAGTTAATACTAATCAACAATCTCCGCCTCAAAATAGTAATCAAAACGTTTCTAATCAAGGGGCCCCATCTTTTCATTGCAAGGACTTATTGCCTGATGCCGATTTTCAAAGCATAACCGGGATTGACTCATCGAAGGTGCAATTGGACGAAAAGGTCGATAATACAGATGATCCGACCTTAGATTGCATATTTAATAGCCAGAATTCTCAAGCAAATTATTTTAACCTGACTTTGACTATAATTTATGATGTCAACAAGGCATCTGGCTACGCGAGTGTGGCTGACCAGTTTTCCCAAACAAGAAGCATAGCGTTGTCTAACAGTTTTATTAAGATGACTGACCGTCCCGATATCACGGTCGGTAGCGGAGCATACAGTATGGCAGATTCAAGCGGGCACCCTATAGACAGTGGAATAGCCTTGCTAAGCAGCAACAAAAAATATGAAATCACCTTAACTTATGGAGATGTCGGTTTTGGCAGTGGTTCTGGGATAAAATCAGATGCTACGATCAGTATACTTAAAACAGTGGACGCTAATTTAAATAGATATTAATTAAAATAGGATCCGCAATTAAGTTTGTTTGTAGCTCTAAATAAATTGGAAATTTAAGAGAAAGCTTTGTAAAAAAACTCGACCGATGAGGGCCAAATCAGTTTTTGGTGAAAGTCGGAGAAAAGCTCTATAATTTTGCTAAAGAGTCAGTTCATTACTGAGCTGGCTCACCAGATGTCCGCAAGAAAATATAATTCCAGCTGAACAAGTATATGACCCTGATAATTAATCGATCATAAATAACAAAGCCCCGGAATGAATCCGGGGCTTTACGGTATAGTACCGCGCCGTCTGACTTAACTATTGTACTGTTTTGAGCAGTCACGGTCAATGACCATGGTGGAGAGTACCGGATTCGAACCGGCATAGCGCAGTGTCAAACGGCGCTTAGGTACCAAACCACTCCCCACACAGGGAGCGTAGCAGAGTTGGATTAAGGCGTGGTTAAATTTTTATTAAGATCGTGTTTATTATTTATGTTATCATTTATTTATGAAAATCGAATGGCATAAAGTTACTTGGTATTCAAAGCTGCTTGCGGTAATAGTTTTATTCGGATTTTTGGGACTTGCTTACCATTTTTATCAACAATATCGGTTAGTCCAGCAAGAAAATCAGCTCAGCGCAATTATAAATTTTGGCGGACTTGCCAATCCTGTCCAAAACAACGACCAGAAGGCTTTAAAATTTAAAACACAAACCATCAAGCTTGAATCGGGTAAAACTTTCACTTTGAATGTTCTCGAAAGTTATTCAATAACGGTTGCCGCGCAAAATTTCCGGCACGCTCGATTTATGGCTTGGAGTCCGGATCACCGTTTGTTTCTTGGAGAAATGACCGACGCCGGCGATACCAACACCGGCCGGGTCATGGTTATGGATGATTTTAATCAAGCTTCCGGCAGTTTTAAAACCGTTCATACATATTTAGATAATTTGCGTAATCCAAATAGCCTGACTTTTTATACTGACACCGCTGGCAAGCAATGGATATATGTCGCGCTGACTGATAAGTTGGTACGCTATTCTTACGTTCCTGGACAGAGTTTTCCGGGATCGCAGCCGCAAACTATTGCAACCTTTCCAGCATTTGGGCAAAGTCCCCAAAATGGCGGCTGGCATCTGACTAGGACCGTAATTGTTCATAACAATAAATTTTACGTTTCGGTTGGAAGCAGCTGCAATTCCTGCGAAGAAACACAGCCGATCCGCGGGGTAATTTTGGAAATGAATCCGGATGGCAGCGCGGAACAAATCATTGCCAGTGGTTTGCGCAATGCGGTTGGAATAAAATTCGCTGGCGATAATTTGTATGCCACCGCCAATGAAGCTGATCATCTGGGTCCGGACCGACCGCAGGATTTGCTTTATAGAATAGAGGTCGGCACAAATTACGGCTGGCCATATTGTTATCAATTCCAAGGAAAAATTTACAAAGACACCAGCCAAAATTGGAAAAATTATTTTGATTGTTCCAAAGTTCCGCTGGCTTTTGCGCCGCTTTCGGCACACAGCGCGCCGCTAGGCTTGGAATTTTTTGGCGCTGATTTTGTTGACCCGGTTTTGCAAAACTCATTCTTAGTTGCCGAGCATGGTTCAGGCAAACCGGGGATTGGCACCGGCTATGCTTTGACTTTAGTTGGCGCGGATGGCTCCAGCCGCAATTTTATCAGCGGCTTCCTGCAAAATGGCCAAAGAGTCGCCAGGCCGGTTGATGTTTTGAAGGCGGACAATAAGTCTTTCTTTTTCAGTGACGATTTCAATGGCGCGATCTATTATGTTCAGCACAAGTAATTGATATTTTCGTTTGAAAGATAAGCTTTTAGAAACTTTTCCTGCTTTGCGGGAGCGAAATTTCCGGCTGTATTTTTACGGGCAAATTATTTCATTGGCCGGAACTTATTTGCAAAGCACGGCTCAGGGTTGGCTGGTGCTGCAGCTGACTCACTCTGCGTTTTGGGTCGGTTTTGTCGGTGCGATGGTATTTTTTCCGACATTTATTTTAGTTCTGTTTGGCGGGACGATTGTTGATGAGTTTGACCGCCGCAAACTGCTGTATATTACTCAAAGTTCGGCGATGCTGCTTGCCTTTATTTTAGGGGCGCTGACTTTAACCCATCATATTAACGTTTTAGAAATCAGTATTCTTTCTTTTTTGCTTGGAGTGGTTAACGCAATTGATACGCCGGCGCGCAGCGCTTTTATCCCGGATATGGTTTTACACCGAGAAAATTTGTCGTCAGCAATATCTTTGAACACCGGTCTGGTTACATCAGCACAGGCGATCGCTCCTGCTATCGCTGGAATTTTAATTGTATTGATTGGGGTCGGCGGTACTTTCATAATTAATGGTTTTACTTTTATAGCGGTGCTGATCGCCCTGTATTTAATGAGTGAAGTTGCGGTTAAAAGATCGCCACAAACCAAAGATCCGATTATGTTGCTCAGGCAGGGTTTCGGCTACCTGTTTGAAATAAAGGGGTTGGTGTTTTTGATAATTTTTAGTTTTTTTATCTCAATTTTTGGCCGTTCATTCAGTACGATTTTTCCGGTGGTTGCGACCCAGTTTTATCATGGTGATTCTAAGACCTTGGGCTGGTTGCTTTCGGCATCAGGAATCGGTGCGGCTTGCAGCGGAGTTTTTCTTTCTTATTACATTGGCAGGACCCGCACTAAATATTTGATTATTGCCGGAACTGTTTTGACCGGACTGGCACTATTTATTTTTCCGGTGCATCGGACTTTAGAATGGGGAGCTTTCTGCATCAGCATGGCCGGCTTCGGATTCGGGGTGTCTATTACCTCCGTGATAAATGTTTTTCAGCATGTCAGCGCCAGTGAAATCCGCGGTAGAATCCTGAGTATTTTTTATTTTGTTTTTTTCGGCGGCTATGCATTGGGTAATTTTGCCGCTGGAGTATTCAGTCAAAAATACGGCTCCGGAGCAGTGATCAGTTTTAGCGGCCTGGCGCTCTTAATCGTTAGTGCGATAATGTTTGCGATGCAGCACAAAATTATGGAAATAGTTTGAGCTGATTTTTAATATGCTATAATTTTCGCATGTGGATTTTATTTGCAATCGGCGCATCAGTGCTTTGGGGAGTCACCTATGTCTGGAATGAGCAGGTTTACAAGCATATTTCTTTTTTAAGTTCTCTGGCAATCACTTCTTTCTTTTTATTTTTGGTGACTCTGATGGCGGCATTGTTTGGCGGAAATTTCGGAAATGATCTTGGTTCAATAGTGCATTCCAAAAAACTTCTGGTTTTGGTGATTGCTGAAACTGTTGGATTGATCTTGGCCGAACTTTTTATCGCTTACTCAATTACTGAAAAAAATGCCACGCTTTCCGGTTTGATTGAAATTACGTATCCGATTTTTATCGCAATTTTTGCATATGTTCTCTACCGCGAGAATGAAGTAAATGCCGGAACGGTTTTTGGCGGAGCATTGATTTTTATCGGAGTGTTTTTTATTTATTATTTTAATAAATAGTTTTATGCCAAATAGAGCCCAGGCCTGGCAGCTGCTTTGCGAATGGGTCAAATCAGAAAGTTTAAGAAAGCATTCGCTTGCAGTTGAAGCGGCAATGCGCGCATACGCAGTTAAATATGTAGAAGATCCGGAACTTTGGGGTCTTGCTGGCCTGCTTCATGATTTTGATTATGAGAAATACCCGGAAGCCGATCCGGCGGCGAAAACCGGACATCCTTTTGAGGGGGTTAAGCAGCTGCAATCTTTGGGATACCCGCCACAGATAATTGAAGCAATCCTTGGTCATGCTTTGTATAGCGGCGTGCCGAGAAATTCAAATATGGCTAAAGCATTGTTTGCTTGTGATGAATTATGCGGATTTATAGTTGCTTGCGCTTACGTTCGTCCTGACAAATTAAGCGGCTTAAGTGCTCAATCGGTCATAAAAAAGTTAAAAACAAAGACTTTTGCGGAGAAGGTCAGCAGGCAAGATATTGATTTAGGCCTTTCCGAGCTTGGTATTGATAAGAACGAACACATAGACTTTGTAATTAAGGCTTTGCAAGGAGTTTCTTCTGAGCTAGGAATGTAGCAAATTTTAGCCGCTTTTTGATCAAAATATCGAAAGTAGGCTAAAAACCCCTGTAATCACAGGGGTTTTTAGCATTGACAAAACTAGGTAAGTATGTTAATATTGTTAGTTAAAAATCAAATGGGAGGAAATAACCACTTGACCTGAACTGATTTTGGGCCAGCGAATGCTTTGGCCCACGCCCTAATTTGCGCGCCTAATTCAATTATATGCAATTGGTAGGCAGCGTAAAACCGACCGCACTCACGATCGAGGACGGTTTCACATGCTCCCCGTAGAGAGCTCGCCGATGTACGAAAGGACATTATATTATGCCGCGTTGAATCCATAGTGATTGCATTTTCTAACGGTATGTTGTCCCTTTAGGTATTTAGGACGGGAGGACCGGGTGCGATTCCTGAACACTCCATAAATCAGAATACCCCTCCGGAACCCATCGGCGACTTGTTTAAAGGTCGTGCGGCTGTCCCCTGGAGACAGTCAAGGTTAAGTGGGTGCCACAGGGTGTTTGTTTACAGAGATGTGAACAAACACCCTTTTACTTTGTCATAATAAAATAATTAGCTTGCCAGAAATGCGCCCAAAATTAAAATTGCAGTAGCAATAATTTTTTGAATGACATGATCTTTCTTAAAGTTTTCTCCGGCCTTAAGTCGGAGAATTTTTTGGACAAAGAATAAAATTATCAAAAGCATTAACGGTTCAAACGAACCCAAAGCGTTTACTCTGGAAACTTCGGTAAGGGTGATCGCGCGCAACCATAAAAGCGAATTGAGCATATCAAAGAATTTGCTGGCAGATTCCTTTGCCAAGAAATGGTCATGAAGGGCAACCGGTCGAAGTTTTTTCCATTTGCCGAAAATTGCAATCAAAATTATGAATCCAATACTGACCAGTAGCCAGGTGCTGGCCATATAACTGACCTCGTTTAGTCCGATTGTGCTGTTATAGTGTTTAAAAGTGTAATATTCGGTCCCGCCATAAACAATGTTAAATAGAAATACGCCCCAAACATATTTGGTGTATTCTTTTTTTACTCGGAAAGTTTGAGGGTTGATTGTAAAAATTAAACCGCCGCTGATCAGCAAAACAACGCCAATTGTTTGAATCCCTGTAATTGGAGATTTTAAAACAAAAACATCAAGTAGCAAGTAAATAAAAGGCGTGGCGTAATTAATCGCTGCGGCACCGCTCAATTCGATATTTTTCAAAAGATAAGTGTAAAAAAGTCCGTTGCAGACCCCAAGAATTGCAAGCAGGATAATCGGCCAGCTATAAAATAATCTGAGGTGACCGAAAATTCCGAGCACCCCGAAGATTACGGTAAAGATAAAAAATAAAAAATTTCGGTAAAAACTAGCAATCAGCGTATCGACGGCTTTATAACCAACAACTACGATCTTATCAATAACTTGTTCGGTCGAGCCAAAGAAAATCGCGGCCAATGTCAGGAGTTGCCACATATGCTAATATTATAGCAAATTCATTGCAGACTTTTGTGAAAAATTTCAAACTAATCGCCTTTTTATCAATCTTGTTAATCTTGGTGCTCGGCGCCGCGCTTTTTTATTATGCCAAGGGATCAGCTCAAAGCTATCACTTTGCAAGCAGCCAGCCCGCAAACATCCAGGCTAAGCCGGAAGTTGCCGAAGATTCATCAAAACAAACTCAGCCAAATCAGGTCACAATCATTGCCGTCGGGGATATCATGCTTTCACGCAGTGTTGCCGCACAAATAAAGGCCCATGATATTTACTATCCGTTTGTGGCAATCAAAAATTATTTGCACACCGCCGATATTGTTTTTGCCAATCTGGAAAATCCAATTACGCCCGGACCGGTGGTTCCTTCGGGAAGCATGGTTTTTCATGCTAATCCGGGAGTTGAGCTGGCTTTGAAAGATGCTGGTTTTACCATTTTGAATTTGGCAAATAATCACACCCCAAATTACGGAGCAAAGGGGGTTGAAGATACTTTGAAAGCTCTGGATTCGGTCGGGATTGAACACATCGGTGCCGGCGTGGATTTAGCCGCAGCCGATCAGCCTTTATATGTTCAGAAGAACGGCATTAAATTTGCCTTGCTCGGCTACAATGATCAGGATGTTGTACCACAAAGTTACGGTGCTGCGCCAAACCATCCCGGAACGAATATCATGTCACTTGATAAAGTGAGCAGGGATGTCAAACTTGCCAGGCAAAATGCTGACATTGTGATAGTCTCAATGCATTCAGGAATTGAGTATCAACCCAATCCTGACCAGCATCAGATTGATTTTGCACATGCGGCCATAGACGCCGGCGCTGACTTGGTTATTGGGCACCACCCGCATGTTATTGAAACCGTTGAAAAATATAAAGGCAAATATATTTTTTATAGTCTTGGCAATTTTGTTTTTGATCAGGCCTTTTCCAAGGATGTTCAGGAAGGCATGACCTTGAAACTGAGCTTTAATAAAAACGGCCTAACAGACGTTCAGTATAATCCGGTTTGGATAGAAAATCTTTGTCAGCCAAATTTGGTAACTGATCCAACTTTGGCGGCCGAAGAGCTTAATAAATTGGGTCCGGATCGCTAGTGACCATTTCAAATAATTTTTTTAGAATTAAGACGAAAGGAAAATATGACCGAAAAAGATATTCTTAAAACCGTGATGACCAGGGAATTTGCTACGACCTTGCGGGTCATTCAGGCTTTCCCGCAGGCAGAATTGGATTTTAAGCCGCATCAGCGTTCCCGTAACGCTGAAAGTTTGCTGAAAGGTTTTGTCTTTGAAATCGGAGTTATGATCGGCGCCATCCGGCACAACATAGACATGGATAAGCTGCATCAATACCAGCCAAATGATTTGCTCCAGATTAGCGATGATTTTGAAAAAAACTCTTCGGACTTGTTGAAAGAATTTGAAACGGCAGATCAGCAGCGTTTAAACGCCAAGGTTGAATTTTTCGGCAGAGAGATGCGGGTAATTGACATCCTTTGGGGCATGACTTTGGATCAAATTCACCACCGCGGCCAGCTCTCGGTATACATTAGAATGGCTGGCGGCAGAGTCCCGTCCATTTACGGCCCTTCAGCTGACGAGCAGCCGGCAGTCTAGTTTTTTAAAAAATGCCTAAAGAACGGTTGCAAAAATTTTTATCCAATGCCGGAATCGCGTCACGCCGACGCGCAGAGACTTTGATTTCAGCGGGCAAGGTCAGAATTAACGGAACGGTCGCAAAACTTGGCGATAAAGTAGATCCTCAAACTGACCGGGTTGAGGTCAGTGCAAAAATTGTTAAGCCAGAACAGCAAATTTATTATTTGGCGGTAAATAAGCCCAGGGGTTATATTTCTTCGCGTTTTGATCCGAGAGGTCGCAAGAGCGTTTATAGCCTGGTGCCCAAAGATATCCGGGATAAAATTTGGACGGTCGGCCGATTGGATTTTTTTACCGAAGGTCTGATTTTGTTTACTAATGATGGAGAATTGACCCAGCAGCTTAGTCATCCTAAATATGAGCATGAAAAAGAATATCAAGTTTTATTGAACAAACCGTTCAGCGGTCCGCAACTTAAAAAATTGCAAAGCGGCGTGGAAATTGGCGAAGGGGTTTTGACCGCACCGGGAAAAATAAAAGTTTCCGGCGATGAAGTTTATTTGACCATCCACGAAGGAAAAAAACATCAGGTGCGCAGGATGTTTGAGGCGGTAGGATTTAAAGTCCGAAGCTTGAAACGAATCAGAATCAACAAACTGGAGCTGGGTGATTTGCCGCTGGGAAAGTATCGCATGGTTCAACGTTCTGAAATAATTTAAAATGCACAAAGATATTTTTCATAAAAAAGTTTAAAAGCCTTGGGGTTTTGAAATAATTTGGACTCCGCCGGAACTTGCCAGGACCGGAAAGATTTTACATGTTCGCGCCGGACAGAGATTGTCCTTGCAATATCATGATCAAAAAGAAGAGACAATTTTATTATTTTCCGGTGCGGGTAAGCTGCATATTGGTGATTCCGTTGAGAGCCTCGAAGTCATTGAAATGACTGAGCACCATGGCTACACAATCAAGCCGATGCAAATTCACCGGCTTGAGGCGGTCACTGATTGTATTTTCGTGGAAGTTTCTGCTCCGGAAACCGGAACAACTTTTAGGCTGCAGGATGGTCATAATCGTCCGCACGAAACTGAGCAATCGAGAAAAAAAGAACGCAGCCAAGAATAAAAAAGACCGATGGCGTTATGTCATCGGTTTTGACCTGTGTCATGAGCTTGATTAGCTTTTTACCGGAAATTGGTACGGCAGCTTCCAGATTTCTGCAAGCTGCGATGCAAACTCAAATGGCATCAGCTCGTACTTGCAAAATATCGGGTATCCGGTCGCTTCAAGTGTTTGGTACATTGTAGAGTGCCGCTGGCGTCGGGAATGCGTCAGGAAAGCTATTGGCAGCTGCGGCATTTTTTCACGAATTTTTTTGCCGACCAGCGTGCCGTTTTCTAGAACATCAACGGTTTCTTTTTCCTGTTCTGAAAGGATCTTGCAGCCGGTGCCGAGAAAAGTTTCAAGTATTACACCATTGATCTCCGGGCCATGAGTCTGAACAAAATCCCAGCCCAGATCAGGATCCTTGAATAGTTTTAGGTGTATTTCTCCGTTGCTGTCTTTTTCCAATTCTTCCAGCCAGTGATGGCTATGCGTATCCGGGTCAATCGACACCAACAAATGTGACATGTTTCCTCCGTTGAGCCAAATATAGTAGCAATAAAAATATTTTTTGTCCAAGCTATTTTCTGCGTTTATTATGGAATGACTTATGCACTTGACGCAGTTGTTGGTTGGTAATGTGAGTGTAAATTTGGGTGGTTGTGATTGATGCGTGGCCAAGCATGCTCTGAACGCTTCTGATGTCGGCGCCATTTTGTAAAAGATCGGTTGCAAATGAATGCCGCAAAGTATGCGGCGTTATTTTTTTGGTGATCCCGGCAATTAAGGCGTATTTTTTTATAATCCGTTGAACAGTACGTGAAGTCAGGCCAGCTGAGGCGTTTTTACCAAAGCTTTCAATTTCTTTTTCAAGCTTATTTTGTCGTGCTGCTGTGGCCTCTTTTTTTCCGGTACCGATTTGTTTGTGTGCGATAAACAGAGCTTTGTTATTGTCCTGACGTTTTTTCAAATATTTTTGAAGAGTTGTGTTGGCATGATCTGACAAAAAAATCAGCCGAAGTTTATCACCCTTGCCGCGGACTGTGAATTCGCCGCGCTTATAATTGATTTGTTCGCGTTTCAAAGAACATAATTCAGAAACGCGCAGCCCGGTGGAAAAAAGAGTTTCAAGGATTGCCCGGTCGCGCAACTGCAAAATTTCTTCCGGTTCCTGCTCAGTGGCCTCAATCAAACGTTGAACCTCTTCGTAATCCAAAAATTCCACCATCCGGCTTGGAGTTTTTGCCAGCTCAATTTTTTCCGGCGCCAAGCTTTTATAGTCGCGCTTTACTAAAAATTTTAAGAAAGCGCGCAAAGCAATGACGTGATAATTTTGAGTAATTAATTTTAGATTTTTTCCCTGCGCAGAACCCAGGCGGTTTATAAACAGGCGGTAGCGTTTGACTAGGTCAAGATCAATTTTTGAAGCAGATGTTACGCCGGTTTCTGCGGCAAAATCCGCGAAACGATTGAGATAATGGTCGTAATTTCGCCGGGTCAGTTTGCTTTGATTTTTTTCGATTTCACAATAATCCAAAAAATCCCGGATCAGCTGATGCAATTCCGTATGCGCTTTTTGAGATTTCTCTGGTTTTATTTTGGTATCAGTCATAAAATTGTGCGACATCTCAATTATAGCAGAGAGCAATAAAAAAACCGTCTGATCAGTTGGATCAGACGGCGGTGATTGGGTTGGCCTTACTGGAATTGGCTAAGCTGCCATTTGAGTATGTTTTCTTTTCCGTGAGTACGGAGTTGGACCAGTCCACTCAGGATCCGAAACCTTGCGTTTTTTTCCTGAGAGGTCTCACTGCGCGAAAATTTCTCTAAATTTTCTTGGAGAAACCGGGCGCATTGGTCAGTGTTATCGCCGAAAGTGTTGCAGATTGGTATAAAAATCCCGCTGAACATCCGATCAACAATTGGCGTCAGGATGGCCAATGCATCAAGATTGGTTTCGATTAACTCCCGGACCATATCCAAGTATTTTGGATGGCTCCTTAGTTCTTCCCGGATTTCTCGAACCAATTTTGTGTTGTTGCTGATTGGTTTTTGTTTGGCGAGCATAGCACAACCAGCAGAGTGGATGCCCGCAAGTCCAAGCGTATCCGGATTAAGCGTTTCGGAAGAGAACAGAATGGCATCTTCCACCAGATCGTAGCCGGTCAACGATTCTCCATCACGGATTAGATGTTGTTTCAGCCTGGGATCAAATGGGCAAATAAGCATATTACCGCCCCGTTCGCCGTCAGCTTCAAAAATCGGAGATATTTTGTTTGGAGTCAGAAGGAATTGTGGAATTGCGTTGCTCTTTAGATCTGAGTAGCTGGTTTGTTCCAAAGCCTGGAAGTTTGGATTTACGTCGGGAAATTTTACGTGTCCTGCTACCGTGTGTTTCTCGACAAAATCTACTGCCTGATTTGCCATGAGCTCACTGCCGGCGGTCTGTCTTAAAACCGCCAGGAAATCGAGCCTGCCTTCAATGATCATAGATCCCCCGTGTAGCCGAAATTACAAACTACTTAGAAACATTGTATTGTATGTGAAATTTACTCGATTGTAAACCTGGTGCAAATAAAAAAGCTGCCTGTTGAGGCAGCATAGTCAGTCGAGCTTTGGCATGGCTTTGGTCTGGCTGGCAGATCCAAGGCTGGCGAACTTCAGCGAATAGCTTCGTTGAGTATTCTGCCGTCGAGCGCTCCTTGCACTAACCAGTCTATGAAATAGCCCCGAGCTTCTGGTTCAAATTCTGGCACAGCCGGAATTTTTGCCTGAAGCGCCAAATTAAGTTCTTGTTCAAAGTTCAGCCTTCTGTCAAAAGTGCATGCTCTCTTGACTCGAGTCAGTTCATAGAGAATTGTTCGGTTGAGTACGCTCTCCAGAAGGGCCAAGGCAAAGGGAATGCTTTCAAGTTCGCGTCCGCGTTTTTCGTGGTGGGCGTTTTCCGCCCGACTATTGCCGCTTGCCTGTTTGAGCGCGATCAAACCGTTGATCCCAAGAAAAGTTTCGTGACATTCAACATCTCGTACCAGCAGCAAACGCGATCTTGTTTCAAATTCAACGATCGAGTCCCGTTTCTTAACCGGGAGATCTGTGGCGTATGAGAGATAGGCCCGCTCAGGTGCTACGCAGAATTTTATTTCTTGGCCCACTGCCAAGGTGTGTCGCAAGTTGTCGAGTTCACTGCAGTCAACAGGCATTACATTCCGGTCAAAATAACAGACCAAATGCCGGGCGACATGGCTGTAGCTGCTGCGCGTAATCGTGTTGGCAAGCTGATCGATGGTCGATCTGAAAATTGCCAGATTCAAACCAAACTTCAAACCCAATTGCTGAGGCATTTGTCCTCCTAAGGCCTTGTTAACATGCTATCTTATTACAGTTTGTCAGACTTGTAAATACCGCAGACCTCTGTTAAAATCAAGGTACAAAATATTAATTCCACCGTAAAAAAGCTCAGGTTTGTAAGCTTGATTACAGGTGCAGACAGGCCTCAGGTTTTAACACCTTAACTTTAGAGTTTCGGTAAAAACCTTGGCAAATTGGAAAGGTATCAATGCTTTCAAAGAAAGAGAAAGACGCGATTATCAAAAAGTTTCAGACCCATAAGGATGACACGGGGTCACCGGAAGTTCAGATCGCGATTCTTTCAAAAGAGATCGATCAGGTTTCTGAACACCTGCAAGTTCACCGCAAAGACAATCATAGCCGCCGCGGACTGTTAAAAATGGTAGGCAATCGCAGAAGACTGTTGCGCTACCTGAAGTCTGAAGATCAAAAGCGCTATGAAAAATTAGTTGATAAGCTCAAGCTTAAAAAATAATTATTGTCCTGCGGTGTCTGCCGGAATTCCGGCGCAAGCCGCGGGATTCGCTTTTTAAAAAGTTAACATTTCTGGGTGCCGTTGTTGTCAGTCATGTTTGGCCTTTGCCCTAAGGCCAAACATGACTGCAAATGACGCTCCTGGTGAAAGGAACTATGAGTTCTGAACAGAGTGTCAAAAAAGTTTCTGGAAAAATCGAAAACAAAGAGATAAGTTTTGAAACCGGCAAGATTGCCCAGCAGGCCAATGCCGCGGTTTTAGCGCGCCAAGGCGATACGGTTGTTTTGGCCAGTACGGTAATGGGCCGAGTGCGCGAAAATATGGATTATTTTCCGCTGCTTGTCGACTATGAGGAACGGTTGTACGCTGCAGGAAAAATCAAAGGTAGCCGCTGGGTTAAGCGCGAAGGCAAAGCGAGCGACGAAGCAATTTTGACCGGCCGTGTTGTTGATCGGACAATCAGACCTTGTTTTCCAGACGGCATGCGCAATGATGTTCAGGTGGTTGTCACGGTTTTATCAATCGACGGCGAAAATGAGCCGGACATATTGGCGGTCAATGCAGCTTCTGCAGCGCTAACTATTTCTAATATCCCGTTCCAAGGTCCTCTGGCAGCTGTTCGAGTTGGCAGGATTGACGGTCAGTATGTTTTAAATCCAAGCCATGCTCAAATTGAAAAATCTGAGATGGATTTGATTGTTTCCGGCACAGCAAATCACATTATTATGGTTGAGGCCGGGGCAAATTTAGTTTCAGAAGAGGTAATCATCGGTGGCATTGCATTTGCTCAAACTTATCTAGGTCAGCTTTGTGAGCTGCAGAATGAATTGCAAAAACAGGCCGGACAGCAAAAGGCTGAAGTGAGCATGAAAGAAATTAATCCGGTGGTTTTGGAAAAAGTCAAAGAACTGGCAACTGCTGAGCGCATGGAAAAGGTATTATATGTGGCAAATAAAGCAACCCGGGACCAGGCTGTTAAAGATTTGCAAGCTCAAGTTACTGAAGAGGCCAAACAGGCATTGCTTCCAAAGAGCGAAGTCCCTGCCGATATTGATGTGGTCCATCATCTTGAAGAGAACGAGGTTGAAAAAGAAGTTGCTAACGCTTTAGACAAGGTCATGAAAAAGTTCATGCAAAAAAATATTTTGGAGCATGAGCGCAGAGTTGACGGCCGCAAGCTTGATGAGACTCGCGTGGTCACTTGCGAAGTCGGAGTTTTGCCGCGTACTCACGGTTCAGCTCTATTTACCCGCGGCGAAACGCAGGTGCTGACTATCGTAACTTTGGGTTCTAAAGGCGATGAACAGTTGCTTGACGGTATGGAAGATGCCGAAGGAACCGCAAAGCGTTATATCCATCATTACAATATGCCAGGTTACTCTGTCGGAGAGGTTGCGCCCTTGCGCGGTCCGGGCAGAAGAGAAATTGGCCATGGTGCTTTGGCTGAGCGTGCAGTAGCGCCGGTCGTGCCTGGGCTAGAGGAATTTCCTTACACCCTGAGGTTGGTTTCTGAAGTTGTTTCTTCAAACGGTTCAACTTCAATGGCTTCAACCTGCGGTTCTACCTTAGCTTTGATGGATGCCGGCGTCAAAATTAAAGAAATGATCGGCGGCGTGGCAATGGGCCTGGTCTTTGATGAGCAAACCGGAAATTATAAAGTTTTGACTGACATCGCCGGGATCGAAGATTTTAACGGCCATATGGATTTCAAATGCGCCGGCAATGAACACGGCATTACTGCCTTGCAATTAGATATGAAAGTTAAAGGTTTGACCAGGGAAATTTTGGAAAACGCTTTAGAGCAGGCGAAGCCGGGAAGATTGCACATTCTTTCAAAAATGAAAGCAGCGATTTCTGAACCGCGTGCCGACCTTTCGCCATACGCACCGCGAGTAGTTTCATTTAGAATCAACCCTGAAAAAATTCGCGAAGTTATTGGCAGCGGCGGTAAGGTTATTAACGGAATTATTGCCGAGACCGGCGTGAAGATTGACATTGAAGATGACGGATTGGTGATGGTAACAGGTATTGATCCGGTTGCAACCGAACGCGCGGTCAAATGGATCAAAGATATTGCCAGAGAAATAGCTGTCGGCGAAGTTTTTGACGGCAAGGTCACAAGAATTATGAACTTCGGCGCTTTTGTTGAATTGGTCCCCGGTCAGGAAGGCATGGTTCACGTCTCTGAACTTGCCAATTATCGGGTCAATCGAGTTGAGGATGTTGTTAAAGTTGGTGATAGCTTGAAAGTTGCGGTTAAAGAAATTGATGCTCAGGGAAGAATTAATCTGACGCACAAGCCTTTTGCCAAACCGGCAGAGCCGGGACAGGGCGGCGGTTCTTACAGCGGCAATGGCAATGACCGTGCTTTTGACCGTTCAGACCGGCGTGGCGGTGATTCTAGGGGATCAAGCGGCGGCCGAGGATTTTTCCGCAGAAGAGATTAATAAAAAAATGACAGCCTCTGAACGAGGCTGTTTTGATCTGATATAATTTCATTTAAGATGCAATATTTTGAAATTTTAAAAAAAGATCCGGCAATTAAAGCTCGGGTTGGACTGATTAATACTGCGCATGGCAAGGTTGAAACCCCGGCATTTTTGCCAATCGGCACCAAAGGCAGCGTCAAAAGCGTCACCTCTGAAGAGCTGAAGTTTTGGGGCGCTGCAATGATCTTGGCCAATACTTATCATCTTTGGCAAAGGCCAGGTGATGCTTTGATTTACAAAGCCGGCGGGCTTCACAAATTTATGAACTGGCCGCACGCAATTTTTACTGACAGCGGCGGTTATCAGGTTCATTCATTGGCCAAATTTAAAAAAGTGAGTGAGGAAGGGGTCATGTTTCAGTTTGATTTAGACGGTCGACCGCAAATGCTTAGCCCTGAAAAATCAATCCAAATTCAAGCGAATTTGGGCAGTGACATCGCTTTAATTTTGGACGATTTTTCCGGTGAGCCATTCAAATATGAACAAAGCAAAATTTCGGTTGAGCTAACCGGTCGTTGGGCTGAGCGTGCGCTCAAAGAGCATCGCAGAATTGCCGAAAGCGGTGATCCAATAAATCCAGGCCAAAAACTCTGGGGTATTGTTCAGGGCTCGAATTTTGAAGATTTACGGAAGCGCTCGGCAAAAGGCATGGTCGATTTGAATTTTGAAGGATATGCGATTGGCGGCGTCGCTACAGTTGATGAGCCATTTGAAGAAATGATGAAAGCCGTAGAATTTTCTATTGCAAATTTGCCGGAAGGGGCACCGAAACATTTGCTTGGAGTCGGTACTCCTTACGACATTGTTCAGGCGGTTGGGCGTGGCTGCGATACTTTTGATTGTGTTATTCCTACTCGCGAGGCAAGGCATGGTAGATTGTATATTTCCGCGCGTGATCAAAAGGGCAAAGAAGGATATCGAACTATTGATATTCGCAAATCTGAATTTGCCGAAGATTTTACGCCGGTTGACAGTGCCTGTGATTGTTACGGATGCCTTAATCATACTCGCGCTTACATCCGGCATTTATTTGCAAATGAGGAAGCGCTTTCAATCCGGCTTGCCACTATGCATAATTTAAAATTCTACTTGAACTTCATGAAAAAGATTCGCCAGGCGATTCAGTATGATTATTTTCAGGAATTAACGGAAAACTTTGCTGATTTTACTAAAAATTTTTCGACAAAGTAGATTTTTGAATAAAAGTTAAAGACGGATTTTAGGATGGGCCGCCGGCTTTAAAGCCGGCGGCCCGCCTTGAAGCATTTGGAAAATAATTCTCCTTCCCGAGCAAAACTTCCAGTTTATTTTCGATGCTTCATTATTGTTCCCCCTTTGCTTACTTATACTCAAGTAGAATTAAAATTTGATTAAAATCGCCCCATTTTCTGAGGCGGTTAATATAGGCCGACAGACCACCTTGATTCAATAATAATCTTAAATCAATTGTCCATAATTGGTTAAATGAATCGGCTATGAATTTTTAATCCGTTTTGTTATAATTTCTCCATGTCTGAAAAGAAAAATTCCGAAAACAACATCATGGAAAAGCTAGTCAGTTTATGCAAGCGCCGCGGATTTATTTTTCCCGGAAGCGAAATTTATGGCGGGTTGGCAAACAGTTATGACTACGGCCCGCTCGGAGCTGAATTATTTAACAATATCCGGAATCTTTGGTGGAAAAAAATAGTACAGGAACGTGATGACATGGTTGGAATCAGAGGGCCGATCATTATGCACCCAAAAGTATGGGAAGCTTCCGGACACATTAAAAATTTTACCGACCCATTGGTAGAGTGCAAAATTTGCCACATGCGTTTCCGATCAGACAAGCCTGAAGAGATTAAAGTTCATGAAAAAAGCCATCCCGGCAAAACCGTTGAGTGGACCGAGCCAAAGAATTTTAATTTATTGTTTAAGACTTTCATCGGCACGACAGAGGATAGTACCTCAACTGTTTATTTGCGTGGTGAAACGGCACAGACAATGTTTACTGATTTTAAAGCGGTAGCGGAGAGTATGCGCCGCCGTTTGCCGTTTGGTATTGCTCAGGTCGGCAGGTCTTTCAGAAATGAAGTTACCACTGGTAATTTTATTTTTAGAATGAAAGAATTTACAATCGCAGAACTGGAATATTTTGTGAGGCCCGGTGATGATGAAAAATTGTATCAGCACTGGTTAGATTACCAGCAGCAATTTTTTGTAAAAGATCTTGGTTTGAAATCGGAAAATATAAAAACAGTTGAGCTGCCCAAAGAAGAATTGGCTTTTTATTCGAAACGCACTGTTGATACTTACTATAAATTCCCGTTTGGCTGGGATGAGATTGCCGGGATTGCCAACCGCACTGATTATGATTTGAATAACCAAATCAAATTTTCCGGCGTCAATTTGAAATATAAAGATGAGATCAGCGGTGAGGAATTTGTGCCGTATGTTATTGAACCGACCTTTGGTATGGATCGCATATTGCTTGCGGTTTTGGCTGATGCTTATACTGAAATTGAAGGCGGCCGCAGCACGACGACTGAGTCTATAAAAGAACAGGAAATTGTGTTACGCCTTGATAAGAAAATAGCGCCGGTAAAAATTGCAATTTTGCCGCTTTCTAAAAAAGGAGAGTTGGCCAAGCCCGCTAAAGAATTGGCCGCTGGTCTACGCAAGCACTGGTACTGCCAATATGACGAAACTGGTTCAATCGGCAAGCGTTACAGAAGGCAGGACGAAATTGGCACGCCATACTGCGTTACTTATGATTTTGACAGTCCGCAGGACGGTAAAGTAACTGTCCGCGACCGCGACAGCATGCAACAGGAGCGCATCGCTATTTCTGAGTTGGTCGGTTATTTCAAAGAAAAACTCGATTACTAATATTTTGATATGAAATTCACTCGCACGACCTTTAAAAACGGTCTGAATGTTTTTTTGGTAAATGTTCCTGATGCCCAGTCAGTCGTTTTTACTATTTTTGTAAAAGTAGGCAGCCGATATGAACGCAGAGGCGAAGAGGGCATTGCGCATTTTTTGGAACACGTTTTTTTCAAAGGCAGCCAAAATTATCCGAATCCTTCGAGCATGTCCACCCTGATTGATGCGATCGGTGGCGATTTTAATGCCGCCACTTCCAAGGAATCAACCGAATTTTATATTCACGCCGAAAAACATAATTTTGACCTGATCTTCAACGTTTTGACTGACATGATCCAAAACCCTTTATTTAACGCTGAAGAATTGCAAAAAGAAAAGGGCGTGGTCATTGAAGAAATAAATTTGTATCAGGATAATCCCGGCGCTCAGGTTGAAAGTAATCTTGAAGAGGTGATGTGGCCAAAAACTACTTTAGGTAAAGAAATTATCGGCACTCGCGCAAGCATTAACGGGCTCAACCGTGACAAGGTTTTTGCATTCAAGCGCAAGTTTTATCATCCCGGAAATATAATTTTGGGAATCAGCGGCGCTTTTGACCAAAAAGAGGTTTTGAAAAAAATTCGCAAGTCCTGGGCTATTATAAAAAATCAAGCGGTGCCGAAGTTTGATCTGGTCAAAGAAAAGCAATCTGGTCCCAGAATTGAAATCGAGTACCGCGAAACCAAGCAAGCGCATTTGGCTTTGGGCTTCAAAAGTTATCAGCACGGCCATAAAAATAACCCGGCGACCATGTTGCTTGCGAGTATTCTTGGTGGAAACATGAGTTCGCGGTTGTTCGTAAATATCCGGGAACAAAAAGGTTTGGCTTATTATGTTCGCGCTTCAAATAATGCCTACCATGATACCGGAAATTTTACAATCCAGGCCGGTCTAAAAATCGGTGAAACCTTGAATGCGGTTAAATCAATCTTGGCGGAATTGCGCAAAATTAAAACCGATTTAGTAAGCGACGCAGAGCTGACCCGTGCCAAAGATTATATGAAGGGCCGCATTGCCCTGGCTTTGGAGGATAACCAGGAAAAGCTTAATTGGGTTTTGGAACGTTTTGCTTTTACCGGTAAGGTTAAATTGCCTGAAGATTTGTTTAAAAGCTTGGCAAAGGTTACCGCCTTGGACATCCAGCGCGTCGCCAACGAAATTTTTGACAATAATAGAATGAGCCTGGCGCTGATCGGACCATTTAAAAACAAGCACGAGTTCGCGAAAGAATTTTATTTGAAGGGCAATTATTAGATAGCAAATTAGCGGAATTATTGAGTTGAACAATAAAATCGCCTCTTTAGTAGGCGGTTTTATTTTGATAGTGACGTTTTTGAGAAAAGGTCAATTTTTGTTATGCTGCTAATATGTCTGAAGAGGATTATTATAAAAATTTGCCGAAAAAATACATTGCCGCAGGAGCTTTAATTTTTGATACCCAAGGCAGAGTGCTGCTAGTAAAACCGGTTTATAAAGATACTTGGGAAATCCCCGGCGGAGTAGTGGAGATGGAAGAGTCGCCTAATGCAGCTTGCCAAAGAGAAATTAAAGAAGAATTGGGGCTTGAGCTTCAAATATCGCAATTACTATGCGTTGATTATGTCCGGAAGCGCGGATTTAAAGGCGATACTATTCAAATCATTTTCAGCGGCGGAATCTTGACTGAAGCTCAGATTGCCGGAATAAAATTGCAAACAGAAGAGTTGAGTGAATATAAGTTTGTTGATCTGGAAAATATTAATTTAAAGTTTACTGATAAACTGAGATTCAGAATTGAGAATTCTATAAAGGCTAGTCGCGAGAACAAAACCGTTTATTCTGAAAACCCATATTACTAATATGAAATATGAGCTTAGGATGCGGATGCTTGAAGCTCTGGCGAACAAGACTCACGCAGAACAATTTTAAAAAACGATTTTTGAATGAAGAACTCTTATTTTATAAAAAATAGAAAGGGCAAAAAGATTGCGGTGACCGCCGATTTGGTTTCGGACCAAAAGGGTTTGGCTTTTGTCATCCATGGTTTAGGCGGTTTTAAGCAACAGCCCCAAATTCAAACTATTGCGGCGGCTTTCAAAGATAACGGCTATTCAGTTGTCCTTTTTGACAGCACTAATTCAATTGGAGAAAGCGATGGAAAACTGGAAGATGCCACGGTTCAGGGTTATTACGAAGATTTGGAGGATGTAATTTCCTGGTCAGCAACTCAGCCTTGGTATCAAGAACCTTTTTGTCTATCCGGACACAGTCTGGGAGGATACGGCAGTTTTCTTTTTGCAACCAGAAACCCGGAAAAAGTTTTAGCAATAGCGCCGATTCAGCCGTTCATTTCCGGACAGCTAAGTTTTGAATCAACTCCAAAAAATGAGCTTGAGGATTGGCAAAGAACCGGTTGGCAGATTAAGGAGAGCCGTTCCAGGCCTGGTCTGATCAAAAAACTTCCTTGGTCACACATGCAGGTACGCTTAAATCATGATCTTTTAAAGGAAGACTTAGATAAACTAAAAATGCCGATTCTGATCGTTGCCGGGGATTTGGATCAGAGTACTCCGGCCGAGCAACAGCGGATTTTATATGACCGATTGCCTGATAAAAAAGAATTATTTGTAGTTAAAGGCGCACCACATGGCTTCTTTTCCCAAGAGCATCTCGACGAACTTTATAAAATATTAGACCATTGGATAAAAAATAAATTATGAAAATCGGTTGTCACGTCTCAATTGCCGGGGGAATTTTTAACGCGCCGGGGCGCGCCAAGGAACTTGGCTGCGAGACTTTCCAGGTTTTTACGCGTTCGCCGCAAGGCGGCAAGGCCGCACCAATTACTGCCGATGTCCAGGCAAACATGCGCGCCGAACTTGAAAAAAACGCAATTGAAGAGTTTGTGGTGCACACTCCCTACTACATAAATTTTGGAAGCACCGCCAAAAATATTTACTACGGTTCAATTTCAGTTGTCCGCGACGAGCTGGAGCGGGCCAGTTTGCTCGGCGCCAGATTTGTGATGACCCATCTTGGTACGTATAAAGATATTGGCGAGGAAAAAGGTTTTGAACAGGTTTTGAACGGATTAATAAAGGTGGTCGATGACTACGATGGCAGCGCCAGATTTTTACTGGAGATCGCGGCCGGGGCCGGATCAGTAATCGGCGGAAACTTTGAGCAGCTTGGAGGTTTTGTTGAGCATCTAAAAAAATACAAAGGATTTGGCGGAATTTGTTTTGATACTCAACATGCTTTTTCTTCAGGCTATGAAATCGACACCGCTGAAGGCGTTGAACATACTTTTGAGAAATTTGATAAACTGATCGGTTTAAAACATCTGCGGATGTCGCACATCAATGATTCAAAAATCGAGCTTGGCGGAAAAAAAGATCGACATGATCACATCGGCGACGGCCATATTGGCGAGCAAGGTTTTGAGCATATCTTAAAATTCTGGAAGAAACTTGAGGCCCAAACTAAAGAAGAAAAACCTTTGATTTTGGAAACTGAACATGATAAAGTTACTCAAGATATTGAGAAACTTAAGGCAATTCGGGATAAAATTCTGAAATGAAATTTTACATAACTACGGCAATCGATTACATCAACGGCAAACCGCACATCGGCCATGCATATGAAAAAGTGGCAGCCGATGTTTTGGCGCGGTTTAATCGCTTTAAGGATGGGTCGGATGTTTTTTTTCTGACCGGCACGGACGAGCATGGCGCAAAAATTGCCCAGTATGCCAAGACCCAGGGAGTAGAGCAAAATAAATTTGCCGAAGAAACCGCAAAGTTATTTGCCCAGACCTGGGATAATTTGCAAATTTCATATGACCGATTTATTAGAACTAATGACCGGGATCATATCAAGGCGGTCGGTGAAATCCTGGAAAAAATCAAAGCCAATGGTTATTTATATGAAGGTGAGTACACCGGTTTGTATTGCATCGGCCATGAAGCTTTTTTGACTGAAAAAGAATTAGTCAACGGTTTGTGTCCGGAGCATCAGACTAAACCGGAATTAGTTACTGAAAAAAATTGGTTTTTGAAAGTCTCGGCGTTTACTGATGAAATTCGGGAGACAATCGAAGACAACGAGTTTAAAATTTGGCCGGCAGAGCGGCGCAATGAGGTTTTGTCTTTGCTCAAACAGGGTTTCAATGACATTGCAATCAGCAGACCGAACGTTAAATGGGGAATACCGCTGCCATGGGACAAAGACCAAACGGTTTATGTTTGGATTGATGCTTTAATCAATTACCTAAGCGGTGTCGGCTACGGTTTAGATCAAGAGCGGTTTAAAAAATATTGGCCGGTGGATTGGCATGTTATCGGCAAGGACATCATAAAATTCCATTGCATTATTTGGCCGGCAATTTTGCTTGCGGCAGGCTTTGAGATGCCGCTTGGTGTTACCGTGCACGGTTATCTTACTGTTGACGGCCAGAAAATGTCCAAATCTATCGGTAATGTCATTGATCCAAATCAGTGGATCTCAAAATATGGCAGTGACGCGGTGCGCTATTTGCTTTTGCGCGAAGTTGTTTGGGGCCAGGACGGCGATGTTTCAGAAGAAAAATTGCGCGCCCGTTATGAAGGCGATTTGGCAAATGGTCTTGGTAATCTGGTTTCGCGGCTGACTAATATGATTGAAAAATTTTGCGATGGCGCCATCCCGGAAATTGAGCCTGCACCAAATAAATTGGAAGAAATAAATGAACTGATTGGGCTTTTTCGATTCCATGAAGCATTGATCAAAATTTGGGAAGCGGTTGCCTGGGCCAATGAATATATTGATAAGAACAGGCCTTGGGATCTTGCCAAAACCGATCCTGAAAAGCTCAGTAAAGTTTTATCTGAAGTTGCCGCGCAGCTTGAGGTTATCGGCTTCAGACTTGCACCTTTTTTGCCGCAGACCTCAGAGCGGATCAGGCAAGCGCTACAGAGCCCAAAGATTGTTAAGATCAACGATCTTTTTCCAAGAATTCAATAACTGCCGGACCATGCTTTACGACACCCACGCCCACATAAATTTTTCTGCGTTTAAAGAAAACTATAAACAGCTGATTGAAAGAAGCCTTGCGTCCGGAGTCTGGATAAACAATGTCGGCACCCAAAAAGACACTTCGGCCGAGGCCGTTAAAATTGCCGAAGAGTTTGGCGAAGGTGTTTTTGCGATCGTAGGTTTGCACCCGATCGACACTATTGAACAGCATGTTGATGAGGAAGAGAGTCATTTCAAAACCAGAGAAGAGGTTTTTGACTATGACTATTACAAAAAACTTGTTGAAAGTCCAAAAGTGGTTGGAATCGGCGAGTGCGGCCTGGATTATTACCGAATTCCGGAAGCGCTTGATAAATCGCAGGTTCGCGCTATCCAGCAACCGGTTTTTGAGCAGCAGATTCGTCTGGCCAAAGAATCCAATAAAGGTTTGGCGATTCATTGCCGGCCGAGTGCGGGTAGCACTGATGCCTACGATGATATTTTGCAAATTCTTGGAGCGCAGGGCGCGCCGCAGCGCTTCGAAATTCATAGTTATACCGGTGATTGGACGACTTGCCAGAAATTTTTAGCGCTCGGCGCTTATGTCGCTTTCAATGGTATAATTACTTTTGATAAGACCGGGCGTCTGGCTGAGGTTGTCAAAAATTGCCCTTTGGAAAAAATCGTTTTAGAAACTGACGCGCCATATCTGGCACCTGTGCCTTTCCGCGGCAAAAAAAACGAGCCGGCATACGTTGAGTACACCGCTCGTAAGGTCGCTGAGCTGAAAGGCTTAAGCTTTGAAGATGTTTGTCAGGCGACTACGCTTAATGCCCGGAAGCTCTATGCCGTTTGAAGTCCTTAGGATTTCGTGGTGCCGCGGTCTTCGGCGCAGACTCTTTGTCAGCAGGTTCTTCGAAAGTTGTAATAATCAAAACCCTGGCGACATATCCGAGCTTGGCAAGGCCTTTAACAACAACTTCCGGCAGCTTGTTGTTAAAGTAATTTTCCGCAGATGCTGGGTAGCTTGATTTTAGTTCCGATTTTTCTTTGAAATACGGTTCCTTAATTAACCCTTTTGTTCGGCGGCACAACACCACCAAAGTATATGCCTTTATTCCTGGCTTTTTTGGACGAAACATTATCTTGGCATTCTCGTCGGTGTTTAGCAGTTTTTTCAAAGCATATTCCGCTGATCGAACATATCCATGCAGCTCTCTGCTCATCTGAAGGTCTTCAGTTGGCAATTGCGATTACCTCCGATCAGAAATTTCAAACATTATACCATGCCCAAATATAATCCTTCCAATATCGAAAAAAAATGGCAAAACTTCTGGCAAGCCGAGAGGCTTTTTGAATCTGCCGACAAAAGCAAGAAGCAAAAAAAATATATTTTGGTGGAGTTTCCTTATCCGTCAGGAGATGGCTTGCACGTTGGGCACATTCGGCCATACGTAGCTATTGATATTGTCGGACGCTACCACCGCGCTTTGGGTTATGAAGTAATGCTGCCATTCGGTTGGGATGCTTTTGGTTTGCCCGCTGAAAACTATGCCATAAAAAATAAGATCAAGCCGCAAATTGCCACTGAGAAAAATATCGCGAACTTCAAACGGCAATTGCAATCAATCGGCGCCAGCTTTGACTGGTCCCGGGAAGTTAACACGACTGATCCGCAATATTATAAATGGACTCAGTGGATTTTTCTGCAATTTTTTAAGGCAGGCCTGGCGTATGAGGCAGTTGCGCCAATAAACTGGTGCCCAAAAGACAAAACCGGACTGGCAAACGAAGAGGTTATTGACGGCCGCTGCGAACGATGCGGTACATTGGTTGAAAAGCGCAATATGCGTCAGTGGTTTTTGAAAATAACCGCTTATGCTGAAAAACTGATCGAGGGTTTAACAGATCTGAGCTGGCCGGATGCCATTAAAATCCAGCAGGAAAACTGGATCGGTAAAAGCCGGGGAGCTGAAATTGATTTTAAGATCGGTACGAATGAACAAAAAAATAAGGTTACAGTATACACCACCCGGCCGGATACCTTACTTGGAGCTACATACTTGGTGCTTGCGCCGGAGCACCCGTTGATTTCAGAATTGAACAGCGAAATAAAAAATTGGAGCGAGGTTCAAAAATATATCAATGATGCCGGCGCTAAATCCGATATCCAGCGTTCAAGCTTGGAAAAAGAAAAAACCGGAGTGCAGATGAAAGGCGTCTTTGCGCTACATCCTGTCACCGGCCAGGAACTTCCGGTTTGGATTGCTGATTATGTTTTAGTTTCATACGGCACCGGCGCAATCATGGCGGTGCCAGCGCATGACCAGCGCGATTTTGAATTTGCAAAAAAATATCAGCTGCCGATAATTGAGGTTATTGATGCTGGCGGTAAACTGACCAACTCCGGGGAGTTTGACGGCCTTACTGCTGATTCCGCAAAAAATGAAATAACCAAAAAATTCGGTCGACCGAAAGTCCAATACCGCCTGCGCGACTGGCTTTTTTCCAGGCAGCGCTATTGGGGCGAACCGATTCCATTAGTGCATTGTCCAAAATGCGGAATAGTGCCGGTACCGGAAAAAGATCTGCCGGTTATTTTGCCGGACATTGAAAATTATGAGCCAACCGGCACTGGAGATTCGCCGCTGGCGGCAATTGATTCTTGGGTCAATGTCAAATGTCCTGAATGCGGGGCAGCGGCAAAACGCGAGACTAATACCATGCCGCAGTGGGCAGGCAGTTCCTGGTACTATCTGCGTTATTGCGACCCGAACAATTCCAAACAATTCGCGGCACAGCAAAAATTAAAACATTGGCTGCCGGTTGATCTTTATTTTGGCGGAATGGAACACACCACTTTGCACCTGCTTTATTCCAGATTTTGGAACCTCTTTTTGTATGACCAAGGACTAGTGCCGGTTTCAGAGCCGTATGCCCGGCGCCAACCGCACGGCAGTGTGCTTGGGCCAGACGGCGAGAAAATGAGCAAAAGCAGAGGCAACGTCATTAATCCCGACAATGTTATAAAAGAATACGGCGCTGACAGTTTGAGGATGTATGAAATGTTTCTTGGCCCTTATGAACAGGCGGCAGCATGGAATCCTCAGGGAATAATCGGAGTCAGGAGATTTTTGGATCGGGTTTGGAATTTTGTCAGTGAGAACAGTTCCTCAAAAAAACAAAATTCAACTAAGGCCGAAACTGAAATAAATCGGTTGATTAAAAAAATCACTGATGATATTAATGCCGCTAAATTCAATACCGCGGTTGCGGCTTTGATGCAATCGTTCAACAAGATTAGTGCTGAGCAGGTTTCCAAAGAATTGTTGCAAAAATTTGTGATTGTCCTGGCGCCGTTTGCGCCGCATATTTCAGAAGAGCTTTGGCAAGTGCTTGGCCACAAAAAGCCGGTTGTGTTTGAGCGATGGCCGGAATTTGATCCTGCCAAACTGCAGTCTAAAACCGTCCAGTTTGTGATCCAGGTTAACGGCAGGTTCCGTGGAAATTTAGAGCTGCCAAAAGATTCTGATCAACATACCGTTGAAACCGAAGCGAAAAAACTTCAGACCGTTAGCAATGCATTTTCCGGCGCTGAAGTTAAAAAAGTAATTTTTGTGCCTAACCGTTTGATCAATCTGGTATGCTGATTGTAAAGCTCAACGAAAAAAATCAACAGCAGCTTTTACAGCTCGCTGTTGATTTTCTTAAAGCCGGTAAAACCATTGTCTATCCGACTGACACGTTGTACGGACTTGGCGCTGATGCCTTAAATCCAGAAGCGGTCGAAAAAATTTATAAAATCAAGCAGCGCGGTTTTAAACAGCCGATCCACGTTTTGTTGCCATCCATTGCAAACGCAAAAAAAATATTGCAGTGGAATATCACGGCGCAGCGGCTGTCGAAAAAATTTTTGCCGGGACCGCTTTCAATCGCGCTGCCGATTAGAAGCCCGAATACGGCTTTGCAGCGGCTGACCGCCGGAAGCGGTTACCTCGGCTTTCGGTTGCCAAAAAATAGTTTTGCCCTTGAGCTTGCAAAAAAATTCCGGCACCCTGTGACCGCGACCAGCGCTAACCCTTCGCATTTGCACGCCGCGGGCTATGACCCTTATTCAATAGAGGATGTGCTAAAACAATTCCGTTTCCAGAAATACCGTCCGGATTTGATTATAGACGTCGGCCGTTTACCCAAACGTAAAGCTTCTACTTTTATCAAAATTCAAGACGATGTCGTGGAATTGTTGCGGTCAGGTCCCATTTCAGGACGACAAATTCAGAGCGTGCTATAATCTTGGTATGTTGAATGTCGAGCAAAATTTGAGTCCTGATCCGGCAGAATCACCAAAACTTCCGCCTGATTTTGTTACTGAGCTTGAAAAACTAGTTGCTTCAAAAAACCCTGGAACAAATGACCGTGAATTCCAAGATATTTTAGCTTTCGCGGTCCAGGATTATGCTACCAAAGTTTATCATATGGCTGGAGATGCAGCCGAGACACTTAGCAATAATGATCAACGGATCATACTTAACACTGTGCTGGCCAAGATTAATCTGATGCTTGAAAGCGGTATAAATGAGGCAAAAGAAGTTGACGACAAACGCGGGTTGGGTACCCCGGATTCTTTAAATGGAGACTGGATTGATAAAGAAAAGAAATTTCAGAATAAAAACCTAAGAATAAATTAGATGCTTTTGAATAATCACGTTAAGACCTGGTCAAGTTTTGCATAATAAATTACGACGCCAAGAAAGAGTTGTATTTTTATTTGCCTAATTTAAAAAAATGGATTATTCAAAACTACAATCTCAGGACCCCGAGGTTTACGAGATTATTGAAAACGAACAGCAGCGTCAGAAAGAAGGACTGGAATTAATTCCTTCTGAAAACTATGCCTCAGCTGCCGTGCTTTCGGCGCTGGGCAGTATTCTTAACAATAAATATTCAGAGGGCTATCCTGGCAAGCGCTATTATGGCGGCAATGAATTTATCGACAATGTCGAACGGCTTGCTCAAAAAAGGCTCAAAGATCTTTTTAGGGTTGCCCACGCCAATGTTCAACCGTATTCAGGAAGCCCTGCCAATCTGGCAGTTTACCTTGCAACCTGCAATCCCGGCGATACGATCATGGGTTTGAATCTGCTTGATGGCGGACATTTAACCCACGGCTGGAAAGTTTCAGCAACCGGAGTTTTTTATAAAAGCGTGCCTTATCATGTTGATGCCGCAGGGAAAATTGATATTGACCAGGCTTGGGCACTGGCAAAGGAACACAAGCCAAAATTATTCTGGGCAGGGGCTACAGCTTACATGTACGAATATGATTATGCCAAGCTCGCTGAGATTGCTGATAGTGTCGGCGCTTATTTTGCCGCTGACATCGCGCATGTTGCCGGTTTGATTGTGGCAGGTGTGCATGCTGATCCGGTGCCGCATGCCCATATTGTCACCAGCACAACTCATAAAACTTTGCGTGGACCAAGGGGCGGCGTAATTATGGTTACTGAAAAAGGATTATCTAAAGATCCGGAACTTGCCGATAAAATTGACAAAGCGGTTTTTCCCGGTCTGCAGGGCGGGCCGCATGACCATCAAACCGCAGCAATCGCCGTGGCTCTCAAAGAAGCGGCCACTCAGCAATTCAGGGAATATGGCAAGCAGATTGTTATCAATGCCAAGGCTCTGGCAGATAGCCTGATTAAAAACGGTTTAAAGCTGGTAGGCGGCGGAACTGAAAATCATTTGATCCTGCTTGATTTAGTAACGATTTTCGGTCCAGGCGGAGGAGTTTTTGCACAAACAGCCTTGGACATTTCAGGGATAACCACCAATAAAAATACTATTCCCAAAGATCCCGGATCGCCATTTTATCCAAGCGGTTTGCGGCTGGGTACTCCGGCGTTGACTTCGCGCGGAATGCGACAATCTGAAATGCATAAAGTCGGCGAATGGATCGCAAGAGTGCTAAAAGAAATTGGTGGCTACAAGCTTCCGGAAATTAAGGAAGAGCGCACAGCTTATGTTTCCAAATTTAAAGAAGAAATTAGCAACAATGCTGAGCTGCTCAAAATTAAAAAGGAAATTTTGGAATTATCCAAAGATTTTCCGGTTCCCGGAATTGAATGAATCTGGATCTGAGCATTCTTGATGCTTTAAATTCACTGACCGGGCAGGGCCGAATTCCAGATCTGCTGATTATTTTCTTTGCAAATTATTTGGTATATGTTTTTGCAATAATTGCCGTACTTTATTGGTTTTGGCATAGTGCAAAATTTGTTGCCAGAAAAGCTGTTACCTTAGCGGCAATATCTTTTATTCTGGCAAGGCTAATAGTCACGGAATTAATTCGGTATTTATATTTCCGATCACGCCCGGAAATAGTGCATCCAATCATAAACATGACTCCAAAGCAAAGCGAATCTGCTTTTCCTTCGGGACACGCAACCGGAATGTTTTCAATCGCAATGGCAATCTATTTTTACAATAAAAAGCTGGGCTGGTTGTTGCTTGTAATGTCGGTAATTACTGCAATTGCCAGAGTCAGCATTGGAGTACATTATCCAAGCGACGTGGCCGCCGGAGCGATTATAGGAATCTTGACAGCCTGGATTACCGAAAAAACTTTATCCGGAAAAATAGATAACTTTGTGCGAAAACTTTCGGATTTCTCTGATCGGATTTTCAAACTATGAAATTTGACCGAGTCCAGTACTTGGCCTGGCAAGACAGAATCAATAAAAATAAGACATTACGCTGGCTGTTGAATGCCGTCGGAGTTTATTCAGTTTTTGTTTTTTTCGGAATTCTAGTGTACCTTGGATACCACAACCCCAAAACGCTGTTAACGGTTTTACTGGCTTTTATTTTGGCCCGGGTTATTGTAGTTGCCGTGGTTAATCGTTTTTTCAAAAAACAAAAACCATTTCAGAAATTTAACTTCGTTCCAATAACCGCAAGACTTTTTTCGCCTTTAGACGACCATCCTGATTCTTTTCCTTCCCAGCACATCATCAGTCTTGCCGCGATCAGCGTAGCTTTTTGGCATTTTTCTCTGTTCTTGGCAATCTTCGGTTTGGTCATTACTTTGATGACCGGGGTTGCCAGGATAATAATCGGCCACCATTATCCATTTGATGTGCTCGGCGGTCTGGTACTTGGCGCGGCTTGCGGCGCAATTGCCTTGATCTTTACTAGATAACAGTTTTTTGGTAAAATGGTTGAGATTTCCGGCCGGTGTGGCGGAATTGGCATACGCGCACGACTCAAAATCGTGTTCCATTTACTGGATTGTGGGTTCAACTCCCACCACCGGCACCAGTAGTAAACAAAAATGTTCGGCATAAACTCAAACAAAGACAATTCAGATCAAACCAAACCAAACGGAAACGATTCAGGTTCTGTTTTTTTTAATTCCGTAAATTCAGGCTCCGATCTTCCTGAAAAAATTTCCTATGCCGATGCTCAGGTCATGGAGGTTGAAATTGGTAAAATTGTACCAAATCCATTTCAGCCGAGAAAAAATTTCAATGAGCAGGCGCTTAAGGAGCTGGCGGATTCAATTAAAGAACATGGTGTAATTCAGCCGCTGGTCGTAAACCAGACTGACAAAGGCTATGAGTTGGTGGTCGGTGAACGCAGATTCCGGGCAAGTCAGCTTGCCGGTCTTGCAAAAGTTCCGGTAATTATCAAAGCCGGGATGCAGGATCAGACCAAACTTGAAGTCGCCTTAATTGAAAATATACAGCGACAGGAGCTCAATCCAATTGAAGAAGCGTTGGCTTACGATAAATTGATGAAAATGTTTGGGCTTACTCAGGAAAAAGTTGCTCAGAAAGTAGGCAAGTCCCGCCCGGCCATTGCCAACACCGTCCGATTGCTTAATTTGCCGGCTGAAATTCAGCGCGCGATAATTGAAGGCAGGATCTCTGAAGGTCATGCCCGGGCAATTCTTGGTTTGTCGGGAATGGATCGCCAATTAGCATTGTTTAAGATGATTTTGGATCAAGGTTTAAATGTCCGTCAGGTTGAGGCCAAGGTCAGGGAAATTTTGGCCAGACCGCGGCTTGAAGCTGCCGGTCCGGATCCTTTAGTGATGGCAATAGAAAATGAATTGCGCCGTAAACTTGGCACCAGGGTTAAGGTGGAGAAGCGCGGTTCGTCGGGGCGCATTACCATTGAATTTTTTTCGGACGACGAACTAAACAGGGTTTTGGAAAGAATCGAAGATCAGGACGATAGTTCCGCAGCTAATCCTGCCGGCCCGCATGACCCGGCTTCAGGCGCGCCTAGCGGCACCGCAGCCGATTATCAGAATTTTACGATTTGAGCCTGGGGATAATTAATTTGACTCGAAGCATAGCCGTTGCTAATATTGCAAAAGTAAACTTATGTTGAGAAAGTACGCATCAAATTTTATTTCAACTATTAAGCAAGTCATCAACTTGCCGAAATTTAATTTGGTGCGGATAAGAATAGAGAAGTAAGTTTGTAAAACTGAAACTTTAGAACCGCCGCACCAAGCGGCGGTTTTTTATGAATTTAGCCAAGGTGTAAGTTTAATCCGTGCCAATTTCCTTGCCCGTGAATCTTAATGGTTCAAGAGCAAGGAATGCGGTGAGGAAGAAAATAAAAAAAAGAGGAACCAAAATGAATACTAAGCGCGCTCCAAGATCGGAGACTGACGCGACAATTACAACGGATTGTTTACCGACGCCAGAAGAGCAGATACAACTTGAATTGGAGCTTCTGAAACGAACCGCGCAATTTCTGCGGCTGGATTGGGACACACAAGTAGGATTCCATCCTTCCTGTCCGGCGCTTTTGTAAGCGTAGATGCTGTAAGTGCGGCGACAAGTAGCAAAAAACCGCTGTCTTGGTGACGGCGGTTTTTTATTGAAGTTATTGAGGTTTTTGTTTTTTTGAACGGCGGTACATTCTTAGTGCTGCGATTGCCGCGCCAATCAGCAAGGCGATTATTCCGATCAGGCTCCAGCGCAGTTTTGTTTCAGCATTTGCAGCGCTTTGGAAATCTTTTTGAGCAGCGGCTTCAAGGCCCGAGGGGCTTTGTGAGTTTTGGGTTTGGTTTTGGTCCTGTTGATTTTGTGGTTGAACCTGGTTTTTTTGAGCCGGACTGTAATTGATGCTTCCGCTGACATTTGGTAGAGCCTGCTCGGGTATCGGCTGAAGTCTGGAGCTGTTATCGGTAATTTTTTTTACGGCAAGAGCGGCATTGGTAAGTAATAACGAAACTGCCACTAATATAGAGATGCTGAAAATAACGTACTTTAAAATTTTCATTTTAGTTACTGGTCCAGCTTAATTGTTGATAGCCTGTGGTTGAAAGCGGAAAACTCGGCGGCGGGCCATAAATTAAATTACTGTCATATGTATCGTTGGTGACGGCATATCCGGAAACGACATTATTATTGTTATCGACCCAGGTCCAGGTCCACTGGCCGTAGGTCATAATTGATCCAAATACCGTAATACTGTTTTTTATCACTCCTGGATAATAAAACCACTGAGCGCTGCCGTTTTGAGCAATCATGGCCGCATCAATTTCAATATCACTCGGCGCGTGATAGGTAACCACAACGTTATTTTGAGCCAATAGTCCTAAAACATTTGTGCCGTCTTTGGCGGCATAAACCAAATTGTTGGGAATGTAGATAGTCGGCGCGGTTGAAGAATTGTAGGGCAGCACTGCCGCAGCGACCATTGCCCGGCCTTTTACTGTTCCTTCGACCCAAACCTTATCTTCTATATAAATTATGCCGTTAGCAGGCATGTTTGGGGTGCTTAGCAAAGTGCGGTTTTGATAATCAACTTTTTCATTGTGAGCGACGCCGTTAACATCCCAGCCGGTTGGATTGGATTTTAAGCTGGTAACTTTGTAGATTGATACGGTGCCATTGGAGTTGAAAACCAGAGAATAGCCCTGGGCGTTTGAAGGAGATAAGTAAATCCCGCTTGCTTGGGCGCTGGATTTCATGGTGGCAAGGTTTGAGGTCAGGGTTGAAAAATCAATCTGCGGCACGGGGAATTGCCAAAAATTTTGTACCGACTGAGCGGCAGAGCCCCATACTCCGTTTTGAGTGGTCGGGCATGGCGAGCCTTGCGATGACGGGCAGGTGTAGCTTTGTTTGGCGGACATTATCGGAGCGTTGCCGGTGCCGTCAAAACGAATGCCGTTATTGGACTGCATTTGGCCTTGGACATTTTCCTGCGAACCGATCCAGATAACGTCATTACTTAAGAATGCGTCTTGCGCCAGCGAAGGAATGCCGTATCTTGCGGTAATGCTGCGTTTGGTGTTCGGATCTGTATTGGTCCAACCTGTTGATTGGATCGTGACAATGCTTGAGCCGATCGGCGGCGCTGTTATGCTCAGACTGAACTGGCCGATGGTTTGGGCGGTATCCGGATTAACGTAATTGTGGACGTAAGGACCTGCTCCGCCGGTACCATCCTGATAATCGGTTGGAAAATGAGCCAGGTGCCATTGATAATAGTTTATTCCGGCTTCAGCGATTTGCAGCGCCTGTTCACGGTAAGTTGTCGCCCGGATGACCCGAAGCTCTTGTGTCGCCTGAGCAATTAATCCAACTGTTACAGTGGTAAAAATAAAAATTACAATTACTTCGTAAATTAGAATACTGCCTTTTTGTTTAAACTTTGCCATTTGTTTATCGCTAGTTTCCTAAATTATCTTTTAGGTTTCTGATTGCCGCCCCGCCGCTGACCGTAAAGGTGTTTGTATTAGTGACGCCGGCTTTATTGGTAACAATTAAACTTATTTTAACAAATCTGACCTGAGTAACGTTAATCGGCTGAGTCAGCGGTGTTTCGCTGCCGTCAAAGCTGCCGTTGTAGTAGTAGAAAATAGGTGCAGCGCCATTGGCCAGATCATTTTGTACCACCGTGACAATTTCGTTTGCCGGATTATAGACGTTGTTAGTCGGTGCGGTTACTCCGACTGAGAGCGTGCCATTGTTTAAAAAATAGCGATAGCGATTAACAGTGGCGCCGCCACCATTCGAAAAGAAAATTATCTGCTGGTCGCCGGCCGAGTTTAAAGAAAAAGAGCCGTCCGCTCCGGTGGCGGCGCCGCGAATTTGATTGGTGAAGGCCGATACTACTTTTCTGGCCTGATCGGTGTCATTTAATACCGCTGACTGTTTGTTAAAATTCGTAAATAAATTGCTGATCAGAATAATTACGCCGTAAGCAAGGATGCTAAAAATAAAAATAGAAACCACCGTATCAACTAAGGTAAAACCGCTTTGATTATCTGTTTCAAGCCGTTTTGTTCTGCCGTGAATTTTCAAAATTTTGGGTATTTGCATTTACTCTGCATGAATTAAGCTTATTGGCTGAGCAAAACGGTGATGACGTTGTAGCCGCTGATATTTAAATTATTTATAGTCTGAGTTTGATAGCCGGCTAGGCTGACGGTTACGTTGTAATTTGAGCCGGATGTCAGGCCGGCAAACATTGTCTGGCCCGGAGTAAAGCAGCCAACGACATAGTTGATATTAACGTTGCTCAAAACCGGAGTGACAGTGGTGTCTGTCGTAGAAAGAAAAACCTTATATCTAATGTACCTGCCGACGTTATTAGTTGCGGAAATACTGGTTCCGGGAGTGCTGTAGAAGCTGCCTGAAGTTCCGTCCGGCCCCAGATAATTCCAGGTAGAGTTGTCATTGTTGGTGGCAATCTGGAATTTTAACGCTGTCGCCGGATTTTGCGAGGTCGGCTGCCATGTTAAAGTTGTGTAAGCAGTGCTGTTACCGCCGGAGTCAAAGGTTGAAGAGGTTAAAGTTCCAAAGGTTTGATATGTTCCGCCGGTTTGAACTAAGCGCAAAGCGGTTGGTTGGGTCTGGGTATCGATATTGCCGTCTTGTTCTAAATATTTTGTTGGATCGGTAAAGGCAGTCTGACCGCTTCCGCCGGTCCAATCTGCCTGAGTCCAAATGCTTCCTCCGGTCAGTTTGGTGCTGTCATAAGCCGGAGTGGTACTTTGCAACTCGACGCTGGCGTTCTCAATTGGGTTACCTGTGCCGGCATCTTTAACTATTACCAGCAAGCTATTGGTAGTACTTGGCCCAAGAATTAAAGTAAAAGTTTGGGTGGTATTTGGCAGTACCGTGATTTGCTGGATTGGCGAAGAACCGTAGATCATGTTGGTTGCTCCGGTCAGCGCTGGGGTGTAGGTATCCCATTCCAGATTTGGGATGCTAATTTGTCCGCTGCCGTTTGAGCTGAAATTGTTGTCATATTTGAGAACATTTGGGTTAGTTCCAATCAATTTTGTACCCTTAACTTCAACCCCAGTGCTTGAAAGCGCTGTGCATGATTGATTCAAGGTATTGAAAGTTAAAGAGCTGGTCAGATCAATGGAAAAGCTGACCTGGGTGACCTGGCCGTTACTTATAGTTGCGTCCGGTTTAGTTGGATTTGGATTTTGTGCGGTTATCGGATAGGTCTGGTCTGTAGAGTAGCCATTTTTGCTGACCACGACGTGGTAGCCGTTGACACTGTTGGCAAGACCAACCTCAATCCAGCTGCCGGTTGAATCGCTTGTTCTGGTAATATCAATTGCAGGACTCACTGATGAATTTGTAATGTGAATGCTTGCTCCTGTAATTGGCTGTCCCACTGAATCAAAAACCTTAACGTATAGCGCACCTCCGCTTGCCAAGCCTTCCAAACCTTTCGGCGATACTTTTGTACTGAACAGGCTGGTGCTGTTGGTGTTGACGTTCTTAATGTAAATGCCGACTTGCTTATAATCGTCTGGGGCAGGATCTGTACCGGCTAAAATTGTGCCATCAGCCGGATCATCTACATAGCTTATCGAATAGTAAATCTGGTAGCTGTTGCCGTTGATCGTAGTTGTGATTGGGTTTGCGATGTCCGCAAGATTGCCATGCGGATTACCGTTTAAAGTGCCGATTTGTGAATAGGGCATATTTCTGACAACTTCCATGTAGTAGTCAGCCAAAGAAGAAATTGTGGTTTTCTCACGGAAAGCTTTGACACTTGTGCTAAGCAGCTGATAGGTATTTATGATGCCTACTAAAAGAATCGCAAGAATCGCGGTTCCGACAACCATTTCAATCAAAGTAAATCCGGATTGTTTTTGTTTTTTTGTCCGCAGCATTTGTTTACAGGCATTTCGATTTTAACACATTTGCATTGACAGTGCCAAAGAAAAATGGTATTGTTTATTGTTTTGAATCGGAGGAGCCATTATGCCTCTTAGTTGGGTTGAGACTGATGATAACGTCACAGTGCTCAGTGTCGACGCAAAAATGTCGGTTGACGACATTGATCAGGGTCTGAGAGAAGCGGTCAGGTCTCTTTTAAGAAACGGTTGCAATCTTTTTTTGATCGATCTCTCCAAGTTGGTCTATGAAGACCACAACGGACTGAGCGCGTGGGTTGGAATTTTAACCCGCGTTTATAATTTGATTGACAATCAAGGCGGTCATCTCAGACTTTTCCAGCCAAATCAGAATCTGATTGATTACCTTACAGTGTGTAAGCATTGCACCCTGAACATGTCAGTCGTTGATCATGGTGCAGATCTGGAAAGCGCGATCAAGAAGTTCCAGGATATCAATGACCGCTAGCAACGCAGCGCTTGGGGTAAATTAAAACCGTCGGTTTTTGAGCCGACGGTATTTTTTATCCAAGAGGAAACCCCGGACGGAGGCCGTGTAGATCACACGGTCTTTTTTAATTCCTCGCCGCAGTCCGGGGATGAATCGTGCCCGGACACAAAACCACCAATGATTTGTGGTTTTGTGGT
>Ga0209168_10000108_pt1 | contig 92519 bp, 77 predicted proteins | sample Coa_R1_FD_187156 | JGI IMG/M metagenome (GOLD analysis project Ga0209168, IMG submission 187156) | Surface soil microbial communities from Centralia Pennsylvania, which are recovering from an underground coalmine fire - Coalmine... | ecosystem: Environmental > Terrestrial > Soil > Unclassified ...
GATTGCCCGATTCAGAGACTCTCGGAACTGACACCCGCTGCTTGGCAAAGCCGCGCCCCTAATTCACCCGAGTGTCACTAGCAGAGATTTTGCTCGCCGAAAAGTCTGCGGTTCCTCTGACGCTTACGGTAGATGGTGGCTCCTGACCGAGCGGCATTTCCGTGACGGCCAACAAAGTTGGAAGATGGCGTTCCCAGGCGTTGGCGCAGGCGGTCCACGTATTCATCTTCATCGAGCGCAGGATAGCTCATTGGGATTTGCCGCGCAACTTTGATGCACCTAAATTTCTTCTTCATTCTTCAATAACTTAGAGGCAAATTAAAAACAATTGTAAGCGGATCATTTGGCAACTAGGCTAGGCTAGATCCGCGATGAGTGTACCGAGGCCAGCGCAAGCCCACACGCGTTTGGGACTATAATCACTAGCATGGCCAAGCATGTGATTCATATCTCGGAACTGGAAGCGGCGGGCAATTTCGCTGCGTTGCTGGCCCGCGTGCGCGCTGGCGCAGAGGTCGTAATCGAACACGATGCGCAGCCTGTAGCCGTAGTCTCGCCCCCTGCACCCGTACGGCGCACCATCTCGGAGTGTATTGCACTGCTTCCGGAGGACTCGACCGCCACCATCGATGCCGATTTTGCAAAGGATGTTGAAGCTGCTATTGAGAGTCATCGTGAACCGCTCGATTCGTCTGCATGGGAGTAATCCTGGATTCCAGCGTCCTGGTGACAGCCGAACGCCAGGGTAACAACGCGCGGCAAATGCTCGCCGCTGTTTCTTCGCGGCTTGGAAACACTGAAATCGCGCTTTCTGTAATCACGCTGTTAGAACTGGCCCATGGAGCGGCGCGCGCTGACACGCGCGAAAGAAAAGCCAAACGGGAGCAGTTCATTGGGGAGCTGCTGACGGCTCTACCGATCCATCCTGTTACGCCATCTGTAGCGCTGCGCACCGGGCAGATCGACGGCGAGAATCAGGCGAGAGGCGTGCGACTTCCGCTCGCTGACCTCTTGATCGGAGTGACCGCATTGGAGCTTGGCTACAGTGTTGCAACTCACAACGTCCGCCACTTCCGCATGGTTCCGGGTCTTTCCATGATGCGGTTCTGAACTTTCAAATGCAGAGTGGTGGTGACAGAACGACGCCACAAATCAAGGGCCACTTCCCGAGCGCAACGAAAGCCGATGGTGTAGCACCTGCTGTCGGGCAGGTACCAGTGGCGGTTCGATGAACCCACTTGTTCTGGGGAACCGTGCTCTTCAACTTGCAGAGCATTGAGAAGAAATGAATCGAAGGTTTCTAAAAAATGCCCTAATTCCTCCGTTCCTCCGGAATCCGCGCCAATCCAGGGGATTCCCCTGCCGGAGGTTTCCGGAGGAAGGGAGGATTCCTCCGAAATCCGCGTCCATGGCCGATGGCGCAGATGGTGGTTCCTGACCGAGCGGTATTTCCGTGATGGCAAACAAAGTTGGAAGATCGCGTTCCCAGGCGTCGGCGCAGGCGGTCCACGTATTCATCGGGTGCAGGATAGCTGATTGGGATTTGCCGCGCAACTTTGGTACACCTAAATTTCTTCTTCATTTTTCAGTAACTTAGAGAGAGATTAAAAAAAAATTGTAAGCGGATCATTTGGCAGTCGAGTCATTGCCAAAGCCCCTTGCGGTCCGCAAAACAAAAATGGCAGTCAAGTTCAACGACACAGCCAGTTGTGCCGGGACGGAATGCGTCGGTCTGCCGTCCCTTTATTTCTGTGACCTGACTGCTCATCAGCTTCCCATTAGCGTCCAGAGAACTGCGCGCAACCAGCAAGGCCCCGTTTCAATGATCCGGCAACGGCTCTTTCCATCTCCCACGTCCGACTATATAGGATGCTTCGTCAGTATCAAGGCCCTCAACTAGAAGGTTCTCTTTCTTGGGCTCGTTATCAGAATGGCGGAAGTGCCTAGTCTGACCGACATCCTAAGCTCAAGGATCTCGCTTTGTGCATGTTTCTTCTTGCGTATGTCTATCTGGGCATATTCGCCGTTAAACGACTCGCGAACAAATGGGAATACTGCCTGAATTGGGGAGCGTCGGGGGCCTTCCGCTCCGTTGTCTTCCTTAAAGTAGTCCACATCAACAGTAATTCCCCGATAATCAAGTGTAATGCCCCATTTCTCGCAAGCGCGCCGCAGCACTGTGCTCCCAGGGATGTTCTTCCCACTAAGATATTTGTAGAGCATCGAGCGATGTACACCCAGGACCTCCGCAGCTTCATCCCTCGTTAGAGCGTGCGCTTCGATTGCCTCATTGAGTTTACGTCCAATCAGCTTCGCAAACTCAAAATCTTCAGTGGTTAAGCGGTTTCTACTCATAGTTTTTTTAATCGAATCGCTCGGCAATAATACTTGATTTAGTCTATTTTTTGCTATACTCTCAAAAAGTAGACCATAATTGAAAGGTCAAAAAATTCGACGCTGCCGGGTGTGGGCCTCCAGTGGAACTCTTTTGACTTTTGTCGTAAGATTCGTTGGTCTTCGTGAGTTGATCGAAATGCCAGCCGTGAAAGGCGGGTTCTTATGCACCCAAGACGCCGATTCGCAGAACTCTCTGATTCCTTAAAAAATGGATTCCTCGCGGACGAGATCGTCTTGGCGCTGGCCCGTGCTGAGAATGGCGAAGAACTCAGCGAGCATGATCGTGCTGCGCTTGAAAAAGCAACCGCTATGCTTGAAGCGGCGATCAAAGGGTACAAGTGGCTTGATGATCCGAAGCTTTCAACAGAAACACGTGCATCAGCCGATTTTTTTGGGAGGGCGGTGGGTGCGTTGCCGCGAGTTTACACTTCTAGCGGATTCTTCCAGCAAGTTTCTGACTTGACACAAACAGTCAATGAGCTGTCGAATGGAGGCACGCCCAGTAAAGACAAGATAAGAGGCCTGCGAACCTTCTTCTTTAATGCGGCGCAATCGGAGCTTGATCGAACTGACCAGCTGTTAACGGGGGAGGATAGCACTGATGCCCTTGAATGGATAGCCATCGACTAGTAGCGCAGTTAAAAATCGAATCGGCACAGAATCGGGCCCAAGCACTTATCGAGGAAGTTGGTCGGATCAAGAACAGACCTTATTCTTCACCTGCTTCAAAGGACATTCTTGAATTCGTCCAGGAGGCTGCAACTGCGATCCGGTCTCTGCTTGAGTCTGAGAAAACGGTTGCCGATGCCAGCCCACTTATGCCCGCCGAATTAGAGGTGCGCCTGCACCGTACGATAAAAGTCATTCCTTACTTACACACCCTAATCGGTTTTATTGAAGGATCTGAGATTCCTAAATCGCCGGGGCAGCTAATTCAACCGCTAAGGCGATACGTTCGCTCGGTAATCATGAATTCTGACATCGTCGTCAGCTCAAAACCTGAGTTGAATTATTCGATACGCGAAGTTGTTGCTTCGATTCGCAAAGCATTCTCTGAGACGCCTCCTCCGCTGTCACAGAGTTGTGCCAAATTGCCGGACTTTTTATTCCTCGTGAACATCCCTGCAATCGAGTCGGAGCAAATTCTGATCCATGCGATCTTGTCACACGAGCTTGGTCATGCCCTTTATAACAAACATGACCTAGAGAAACGATTGCTGCCCGCAATAAAAATTCGCGACAAAATGATAAGGCACCTCGTCAACGTCATCACCACGGGGGAGACGGAATCGTCACCCATGAGTGAGATTTGGCTCAGGCAGTATGTTACCGACCAGGTTACAGAGCGTGTGAGTCGTTGGGTAACGGAACTATCGTCTGATATGATTGGAATCCAGCTATTTGGCCCGGCGCTCTATTTCGCCTCGACTACACTTTTGAGTTCATTCAGTCACATAGACAGGTGTAGCTCCAGCCATCCTCCACCTCGACTTCGTATCAAGTTGATGACCAGAATGTTGAAGAAGGCCTATACGACCGACAAATGGCACTCAAACTTAACGGAGCTTATAAAAGCGTGGGCAGACATTTCGGGAGAAACAATCGCCACAAGGCAACCGATGGACCAGATTGCAATCGAATCGCTGGATAGAGACGATGTGCTCGACCTAATTGAGACATCAGTCAGCGATGCCATTCCAGAAGAACTACGTTACAATTCGACGAAACTAGATGCTGACGTTCGCGATCTCGTCCCTTTGATTCTGAATTCAGTCCCGCCGGGCGAACTAGGTCCTATGGGCAGGGAGAAGCCGATAGAGCTGGTGTCCATCATCAACGCAGGCTGGTATGTCTACCTTTGCCAGTTGGCAGAGTTCGGAGCACGGTTGCATGAAAGTGCTGCCAACTCCCGATTAGCAGCCGCAACCGGGCTGCATCGGTTGATCCTCAAAGCTTTGGAGATTTCTGACATCCGGATATCTTGGGAGGAGGCTAAGCGTGATTCTGAGCGCGGAAAAGATTAAGAGCCTCCTCGAAAGCCCTCCCAGTGACCCGCTAGATCGATTGGTTATTAGTCCGGTCCTTGATGTTGCCAAACAACTCAAGCCGGGCACGGCTTCCATTGATCTCCGGCTCGGCCAGCACTTTTACGTTGCCATGCGCACGAAATTGTCGGAATTAAATCGTCTCTCAGAACATCATCAAGTGAACATGCAGCGCTACAAAGATGAAACGTTTGTCCCGCTTGGAGACTATTTTGTCCTTCACCCGCGGCAATTTGTGCTCGGCGAAACGCTCGAGTGGATACGTCTCCCTCGAAATCTGGCTGCTTTTGTAGTTGGACGATCCACTTGGGGACGAGATGGGCTTATTATCGCTACCGCCATCGGTGTACATCCACACTTCTCGGGTATTTTGACACTTGAAATCTCGAATGTGGGCGAAATACCGATTTACCTTTATCCTGGTTTTTCGATTGCTCAACTCTTCTTGATGTCGGTCGAAACCGCCAAGACTCTGGTCGAGCCAACGCCTTCAGCCTTTCAGATGCAGACAAGTCCCCGAGGAAGAATAGTCGATGTGGAAGACATTGATATAATCAGGTCATTTAGGAAGTTACGTGGCATAGCACATGATAAGGTTGAGTGAACTATGGCTGGCTTAATACTCACTCCGAAAGAAGCCGTTGTCCTTTCGGTTCTCACAAGTAGGCCCACATTCACTGCGGCACAGCTCTCAATGTGGACTCGTATGACTCCTAGTGAAGTTCATGAGGTGCTGCAGGGGCTCACTCAAAAGCAGCTCATCGTGCCAGTAGAAGGTGATGCGTTGAAGCTGACCGCCGATGGAATGGTAGCTGTGAGACAGGTGACCCGAAGAGATGAGAAGAATTTCTGGGTGGTTGGACAAGGGGAGTCTTTCGCAAGTTCAGGTTTGGACGACGCGTTAGACAGTTGGATCGAAAAGCACAACTAAAATTCAAGAAAGCACCACCGATGATCATCGACTGCGTGATTAGCGGCTCCGTCGCGAGCCTCCTCACAGTTTTTGACATAAGCCGTACATTTTACGTTCCGACTTCAGGCTCCAATAGGCGCCAGTTCTTCGCGTGGGCAGCGGGATTTATCGCTGCCAATGCTGCTTTGGCAGTGATTCTGTATTTGTCGATCAAGGACGTCGGAGCTTTGAAGCCTTTGAATAGCAGTTTAAGAGCGGTGATTATCGGAGCTGGTTATCTCGTCCTTGTGCGTTCGAAGCTTGCAACGATAAAGGTGCAATCGGAAGAAATCCCTCTGGGATTGGAATATGTGTATAACGCTGCGAAAGAATTTGTTTACAGAGGCATGAATCGCACTTCGATTGCTGCTCTGACTACCGAGGCGGCAAGCATGGCAAGCCAAAGATCGTTGAAAGAACTAGCCGTGCAAGCGAAGGCTTATATTACGAACAACAATTTATTAAGCGAAGATGACAAGAACCTCAGAAAGTCGTGGCTCTTGAAAGTGCTGCAAGACAGTACCAGTGAAGAGGAAAAAGGATTAACATTGGCCACTTACTTATTGTCTGAGCGCATGTAATGTGGCTGAAGTCCCATAGAATGTCCACCGCGCGGCGCAAACCTGCGAAAACAACGTTCACTATGGCTACTCGGTGAAGGGTGTCTATTCTTATAAGCAACGGAAAATGGTCGTTCGGTCGTTCGGTGCCAAAGCCAGCTTCCTCTCCTTCAAAGCATCCCAATCTAGCCTTCCCGACGTTGACAAAAAGCAGCACACCAAAACGCATGATCCGTTCCCGTCACGCCCTTCCATGCCATCTCGCGCCGTAGGTGATTCTCTTGCAGAAGTTGTGCAAGGAGGTGAGTTCGTTGCGCGTTAATTCGGCATCCTTCGGCTTCGCAAGCTAGCCTCGAGGAGAGGCTAGAGACTTCGCAGCCCTCAATCGCTTTGCTCATTCCCGGCTAAACGCTAAATTCGTGCCCTGGCACAGTTCTCGTCCGCCACGAACAGATTCTTTGATTCTTTCAGCAGCCTGCCAGGCCAAGGGCAGCGGACTTGCCACCCGGAATAAACCAGCAGATGGGTTGCGGACTGGCACTTAAGCTGCTAGGTTTTTCTGCATGGCATCAGTCTCCCTTGCCCCGGTCCTGACGCCTCACGGCCGTCTCACCCTAATTCACGAGGAGGACGCACCGGCTCTTGATCCGGAGATCGGTAAGCGGTTGGGAGATGCTTTCGGACGTGGTTCGGGCCACGGGCTCCTTCAACTCGGAGCGGGTGAGGCCGGAGTTGCTCTTCCTCCTGTATTTTCCTATTGGCGCGATCTGGGCGCCCGCTATGTTACCGCCCTCTGCACTTTGCCGGATGCCGGGGTAAGTCCAACCGGTGTGACCGCAACAAAGACACACGTTCCACCTCCGCCTGCGACGGAATTGGAGTGGCTGGCCATGGCCGTTCCTGCGATGACCGGGGCGGAGTACCTGACGCCAACGGTTCTTCACGCGCTGTGGCAAGAGCTGGACAGTGCATTCGCGGTTGAGTTGTCGGAATCGAAGTGCGGCGTGCAAGACTTCCTGAAGCGTCGCAACCCGGCGTGGAACCTTGTCGGCCGCGTGTACTTTAATCTCGCTGAAAACCGCAAAGATGAAGATGCGCCTTTCGCCTTTCTCGCAACTTACACCACCCGTCTATCGGCGCACGCCAAGGCGCAGCATCTTCCGCTCGGCCAGGCGCTGCGCGAGTATGCCGGCGCAGCCAATAAGGACCGTTTGTTGTCGCTGCTGCTTCCGGTTCAGCGAGCCGCAGTCAACTGCGCCTGGCTGAAGGCGCTGGTTGACGGAGGGGCGATCTTCCACCCGCTACGGTGGAAGCCCAATGAGGCCATGGAGTTTTTGCGAGACGTCCCGCAACTGGAGAGCGCGGGCGTGGTGGTGCGGATGCCGGCGACATGGCGAGCCAATCGTCCTCTGCGCCCTCAGGTGACGGCCAAGGTTGGCGGCAAGCCGGCCGGCGGGATAGGGCTGGATGCGCTGCTTGATTTCCGCATGGAGGTCACCCTGGACGGCGAATCGTTGACGGCGGCCGAGATCCGGGAATTACTGGCCAAGTCCGATGGGCTTGCGCTGGTTCGGGGACGTTGGATCGAGATAGACCGGGAACGCCTAACCCGTACGATCGAGCACTTCCAGGCGGTTGAGCGCGCAGCCATGGAGCATGGCTTACCTTTTAGTGAGGCCGTGCGCCTGCTCGCAGGCGCGAATGTTGAGAATCATGGCGCGTCTAGTGATGCCGATCCAGATTGGGCCCAGGTTTCCGCCGGCCCGTGGCTGGCGGAGACACTGAAAGGACTGCGGAGCCCGGAGGGATTGGCCCACATTGATCCCGGTCCGGCGCTGAACGGCACACTTCGGCCCTATCAGCACGTTGGAGTGCGCTGGCTTTATCTCCTCGCGAAGCTCGGACTGGGCGCTTGCCTCGCGGACGACATGGGCCTGGGAAAAACCATTCAAGTAATCTCGCTGTTGCTGGTGCTGCGAAGGCAGACTGACAGCATCAGGCGGCCAAGTCTGCTGGTTGCCCCCGCTTCGCTGCTGGCCAACTGGGCTGCAGAACTTGAACGCTTTGCTCCCAGCTTGAAAGGGCTCATTGCCCATCCCTCGGTCCTGCCCGCAGCCGATCTGAAAACGCTTGGGCCTGAACGTCTGCAGGATGTGGACCTGGTCATCACAAGTTACGGCTCACTGCTCCGCATTCCATGGATGGCAGACACAGAGTGGCGCCTGGTGGTTCTCGACGAAGCACAGGCCATTAAGAACCCGGATGCGAAGCAGACGCGGACAGTGAAGAAGCTGAAGGCGCGAGCAAGATTCGCGCTTACCGGCACGCCCGTTGAGAACCGGCTTGGAGACCTGTGGTCCATCTTCGACTTCGCTAACCCGGGGCTGCTTGGATCATCCAAAGAGTTCACGAAATTCGTGAAGAACATTACGGCCAAACCCAACAATCCTTACGGTCCCCTGCGCGAGCTTGTACGCCCGTACATTTTGCGACGGCTGAAAACCGATAAGACGGTTATTGCAGACCTGCCGGACAAGACCGAGGTCAAGGCGTTCTGCCACCTGGGCCGCAAGCAGGCCGCGCTTTACCAGCAGGCGGTGAAGGAACTGGCAGAACAACTGGATAAGACCGAGGGCATCCGGCGTAAAGGCCTGGTGTTGTCCTTCTTAATGCGGTTCAAGCAGATATGCAATCATCCGTCCCAATGGCTGGGAGACGGCTCCTGGAGCGAGGAAGATAGCGGCAAGTGGACGCGCTTGCGTGAGATTGCAGAGGTTATCGCCGCCAAGCAGGAGAAAGTACTCGTCTTTACACAGTTTCGCGAGGTGACCGGTCCGCTTGCGGCTTTTCTGGGAGCGGTATTTGGACGCCGCGGACTGGTTCTTCATGGAGAGACCGAGGTGAAGAAGCGCAAGCAGCTGGTGCAAGAGTTTCAAGAGGATGAGGCCATCGGGTTCTTTGTGCTTTCGCTCAAGGCCGGAGGCGCGGGCCTGAACCTTACGGCCGCGTCGCATGTAGTGCATTTCGACCGATGGTGGAATCCGGCTGTGGAAAACCAGGCTACAGACCGTGCATTTCGTATTGGACAAAACAAGAACGTCTTGGTACATAAGTTTCTGTGCCGGGGAACGGTTGAGGAAAAGATCGACCAGATGATCGAATCCAAGCGGCAACTCTCGAAGGACTTGCTCGAAGGCGGCGCTGATCTGATGTTGACCGAATTGAAAGACGATGAACTGCTCAGGCTAGTTGCGCTTGACCTGAGTACTGCGCTTAAGGAGGCTTGATCCATGTACGGTGGCTGGGGATGGAGACCTTATGTTTCCGTGGCAGAGAGACGAAGGAAAGCGACCAAGGAGATGGAGAAGCTCAGGAAGAAGGGGCATCCCGTTTCCCCTGTCGCCATTGAAGGACGGACCATTGTCAGGACCTTCTGGGGCAAGGCCTGGTGTGAAAACCTGGAACGCTACAGTGATTTTGCCAATCGCCTTCCGCGCGGGCGGACTTATGTGCGCAATGGTTCGGTCATCGATCTCCAGATTGGTCCCGGCGAGATCCAAGCCGCGGTGAGCGGCTCATCGATCTACAGGGTGACAGTAAAGGTTGTTCCCGTAGCGAAGACGCGATGGAAATCAATTTGCCAGGACTGTGCAGGGGCGATTGACTCCCTAGTGGAACTTTTGCAGGGACAATTCTCCAAGGGAGTCATGGAGCGAATCTGTCAGCAGAAAAGTGGCCTATTCCCTTCGCCGAGCGAGATCGAGCTCTCATGCAGTTGCCCGGACTGGGCTGCCATGTGCAAACACGTAGCGGCGGTCCTCTATGGAATTGGCGCACGGCTGGACAAACAACCTGAACTGCTTTTCCGGCTCCATAAGGTCGACGAAAAAGAACTGATTGCCAAGGCCAGCCACGCCCTTCCACTGGCGAAGAAAGGGCGGGCAGCAGCAGGCGTCCTCGGCGCGAACGAAGATCTCTCTAAACTCTTTGGATTGGAGATGGCAGGGAGCACGGTCGATGTCGCTGAGCTACCCCGTGTGGCGGTGGCCAGGCCCAAGAGGAGCCAGGCGCGGAGGGAAAAGAGAAAGACAGCACGGCCTGCCAAATAAAGCCGAGTGTATTGTGAAATTCACCCTGGCAGAGCGTTGAGAAGAAATGACTCGAAGATTAGGTGTTCAATTCGACGCCTCACAAGAGAAATGGCTCGAAAGCTCAGCTGCGCGCCCTCCAGATCTTCGCGCACAGGTACGAGATTGTTACTGGCTGGAATTCAAGCAAGCCGTGAGGTCAGACCTGAACTTCCAGTGGAGTCTTTACCAGATGTTCAATTTGGGGTCCGAGTCTCATGAAATCCCGAACATTCCAGGTGAGTAAAACGTCTGCTTTGGCTTTTACGGCACATTGAGCGATGAATGCGTCATATACGGCGCCACCGACAATAGTTGCGGATGCCGCCGAGTCCAGCGTGGAGACATATTCCTGTTCGTTGAGTGCAATGACGCTCAATCTGTCGCGAATCTGTTTCACGACGGCCGCGCCGTTTGCTCCAGTGATACGTGGACGCACAGGCAGGCCGGTCAAGACAGCGTAAACTTCACCGAGCGTGCGTAACGCGCAGAAATCATCCTTTCCAGCCGCGAGAAACAGCTTGGTGCTGGGGTCGTGATGCACATGATCGGCATAGAAAACAGCTACCAGCACCGAACTATCGAAGAAGCGTCTCAAGAAAGATCATCCAGGATACGTTCTGATCTCTCGTCGCGTGAGTGGCGGATGGCATCGTTGATGATATGAGTGAGGAGGGGCTTGCCGGTCCTGTACACAAACAACCCGTTTTCCCAGACCATGCCGTCGCCCTCGGACAGAGGAGCTTCAGGGGCCCTAATGGGTAGCTCTCTTTCCACAAGTTGCTTGAGATAGTCTTCCACCGAAAGCCCTTGGGCGTTCGCCAAGGCTTCCAATCCGGCCGCAATTTCCGGTCTCAGGTGCAAGGTCATACACTTTCTTCCGAGCTCAACATGATTCTTAGTGTAGGCCAAGGGCAGTGGACTGTCACCGGGAATCTACGGTAGGAGAGTTCCGGAGATTGCCTGGTGCTGCCTAGCCGTACCCTCGAAGGTGAATGCACGATGGCTCTCACCCTGCGGAGCATTGAGAAGAAATAACTCAACCAGCTTGCGGTATCTGCAGCAGTTGTCCCACCTGGATCAAGTCTGGATCCTGAATGCCGTTTGCTGAGGCCAGCGCATCCACGGTCACGCCAAATTGGGCTGCAATCGTGCCCAGCGTGTCTCCGGACTGGACCGTATAAGTTTGGGTGCTGGCCGCGGGAACGGGCGGAGCTGTTGCAGCCTGAGTTGAAGAGGAGCCGAGAAATGCGGTCAGGTCGTCGATCGAACCCTCGAAGTAATCCAGGTCCACGTTGCCCAACACTCCATTCATACGGCCGGTCTGCGAATATTGCCAGAAGTTCCAGTTTGTCCAACCCTTGGGTAATCTGGGGGCGGTTACGCCGTATTGGGCCACCCAGAGGGGATACCCGCCGAACTGATCGTTGAGGTGCTGATTCCAGAATCCCGGACTCGCATAGATCATTGGTTTTACACCAGTTTGCGTGGCTACGGCGTCCAGCCAGATTTTGACGCCTGACTCGATGACGCTATTGCTGACTCCATCCGCCGACTCAACATCGAGCACAGGGGGAAGGTCGCCGGGAGAGAGCTGCACTATTTGAAGAAAGTGCTGTGCCTGGGCGGCGGGGTCCTGTGACGGGTGGAAAAAATGATATGCGCCCCGGACCAATCCGGCATTTCTGATGCCCGTCCAGTTGGCGGCAAACTTAGCGTCAGTGTTGCTTACACCTTCAGTCGCCTTGGCGAAGGCAAATGTGACGTTTGCGGCCTTGATTTTTGCCCAGTCCACAACGCCTTGATAATGCGATACATCTATTCCGGACAATCTGGTTGCCATATGCGTTCTCTTCTGTGCTGAGTGCTAGAGGGGAGTGCTGGCAACGATACCGCTGTAACGAGCGTTCGTCAAACAAAAAGCAGGAATCGCTATGCTTCTCGTGCGCCCGGGGGGAAAGAGGTGGCGGGTGGCAACACCGGCATTGCGATTTCTGTACACTTAGATCAGAGGCAGAGCGGTCAGGCTGCAAACGTCTTTGTATCAAGAATCGGTGTATTTCAAGAATCGGAGATTACTATGGCAACTCGACCCCAAGAAGCCGACGACGAGCTGGTGGACGTGTTTGATACGCAACAGGAATCCGAAGCCATGGTTGTGCATAGCCTGCTGGAGTCCGCCGGCATTGAATCCATCATCACCAATCTCGATGCGCCACAGGACATTCTTCCGGGCGTCGGGGGCGTGCTGATCCGCGTGAATCCGGCGCAAGCCGACGAAGCCCGGCGCATCATTGAGGAATACAAAAATACTGCTGCCGCAGAGGGCGAAGACGAAGAAGAAGACCTGGACGAGCCCGACGCGCAGGTGTAAGCAGGCTTTGATTTTTGATGATCCGCTTAGCGCTTGGCGCTTAGCGTTTAGCTCCTAACAGAGACTCAGCCGAGGCGGCTGCGGTCCGCTTTATTTGTGGCTTCTATTTTTTGGCTTCCACCTTGCTTCCATCCAGCAAAAATGTAATTGCTCCCATGGTGTCTGTGCGGTAGGTGAGCACGTGGCGCTCCTGCAAGCGCTCCAGCACTTCCCGGCGCGGATGTCCAAATGAGTTGTGGGCGCCAACCGAGATCACGGCAAAGCGAGGATGCGTGGCCTGCAGCAATTCTGCTGTGGTCGAGGTGTTGCTGCCGTGATGAGGCACTTTCAAAAGGTCGGCATCAATCCAGCCTGCGGAAATAAAGCTCTCAATCCTCCTTTCCATATCGCCCGCCAGCAAGGCCCTGGTGTGGCCGTAAGTGATCAGGAAGGCGAGAGAGTCATCATTTTTGGGTTTCGCCTGCGTTTGCCAATTTCCGGGTGGCGAGAGCACGCGGATGCGCGTTCCTCCCCAATCGAAACTATCTCCCGCAACATGCTGCTGGACCTTCACATGGCCGGCGAAGGCGGCTCTGCGCAGCCGGCGCAGTGCCGCAGTTTCAGGATTGATACCCAGCCACAGCTCGCGCGGATGAAAATTCTCAACAACGCGCGGCAGGCCGCCGATGTGATCATCATGCGCGTGGGTGAGGACAACGGCATCCAGACGATCGATCCCGCGCCACCATAGATAAGGCGAGACCACATCCTCGCCATAGTCAAACTCACCGCGAAACGGGCCGATGGCGCCACCGCCGTCAATGAGCATGGTCTTGCCCTCGGGAGAGACCAGCAGGACAGAGTCGCCCTGCCCAACACCAATGGCGGTGACTTCGAGTTTGCCGGGCTCGATCCTGGCAGCGGGCCGGTAAAGCGCGGCCACGGCGGCAGAAAGAAACAGGGCGGCAACGCCAGCCAGCGCGACCAGACGCCTGCCGCGCACAGCGGCAAATGCAGCTACGATCCCAAGGCCGGCAAGAATGGAGACGGTTATGGTTGCGTCGGGAGTCCGCCATTGCGAGAGGTTCCAGCGGGACATGGAGGTGATGAGGAAGAGCGTCCAGTGCAGCGCAGTGGTGGCCAGCCATGCAGCCACACGGGCCAGCGGCAGCCACACATAACTCAGGGCAATAGCGGCCACGGCGCCATTCAGCAGCACGCCAGCCAGGGGCAGCACCACCAGGTTTGCCGGCAGCCCAACAATGGCGGCGCGGTGGAAGTACATGCGCATGGGCAGCACCAGCACCGCCTGGGTGATGGAAGATACAACCAGCAGCTCGCCAACAACCAGTGCCGAACGAAGCGACCCGATGATGAGAAGTCGCGCCGGGAGCTTACCCACAAAACGCGCGACCCTTCCGGAGATCAAGCGCAAGTCCAGCCGGAACTGGGCCAGCCTGGAATCGAGTGAGAGATCGTAGTTAGTGGAATCCAGATGCAGCAGCGCCCGGCGGTAGCGGGCGGAGGTACGTTCCAGAATCGGCAAGCTGACGCCGGAGATGGCCAGCAAGGCCAGAAAGGTCAACTGAAATGCCGGATCAAACCAGGCCGTGGGAGAGATCACCAGCACAACCAGTGCGGCAAAGCCGGTTGCGTTCAACGCTGCGCGATCTCGATAAAAAAGCCGTGCAATCAGGAAAAGCGAGAGCATCAGGACGGCCCGCATGATCGGCGCGCCCATTCCGGCGACAAAGGCATAGAAGACTGAGAGCGCAATGGTGACGGCGGATGCGGCCCACTGCGGCGCTCGCAGGCGGCGCGCAAGCCAGAAGACGGCAAAGGCCAGCAAGCCCACGTTCATTCCGGAAACCACCAGCAGGTGATACACCCCAGTTTGCTGAAATTCTTCGCGAACGTGCCGCAGGAGCAACGAATCATCGCCCACGACCATGGCAGCGAAAAGCGCCGCATCGTTTTCGCTCCACAGGTTCGGATTGTGCAGGTGCTGAAGAATGCTGCGGCGAATCCGGCTGCGCCAGGACCCCAGAAGCGTCCCGGAATTGCCCGGCAGCACCTCCACCCGATCAGCGCGGACTGACGCCAGGGTGGTGATGCCTAATGCGTGCAGGTAGCCTTCGTAATCGAATGCCTCGGGGTTACGGAAATTACGCGGCAGCCGCAGCTTGGCCGTGAGCTTGACGCGGTCGCCATAGGCAAGCTGGGGAAAACCGATTCCGGCGTCGGCATCATCGCCATCATCATCATCGTCGTTATTCGGCGGATTTTCGCCGGCGGATTTTGACGACTGCTTCACAAACACCGTGGCGCGGACTCCCACTGGCTGGGTAAATTTTGTTTCTCCTACCTGAATGATTTCTGTTTCCAGATCAAAGCGTTCGCGCGGCTCTGATCCGGCCAGCAAAGCGCCGTCATTGGTTACATGGCCGATGATTTCTATCTGAGCGCCAGAAAGTGAAATATCGGGAGGAAAGCCGAGTTGTGGAACCGGCATCCACACGCGGCTGCAGGCCCCGGCGCAGATCAGCGCGCTCACAACGGACAAGTAACCAAGGCGAACGCTACTCACAGCAACAGCAGCCAGCGCACACACGATCAAGAGCGCGGAGGCCATTCCCCAAAGCCATGGGGAGCGATGGAGATGGCCGGCAAGCCAGACACCTATTCCGAACGCCACAGCAGCTAACGCAAGCGGAGCGCGGGGTTGGGATTGGTGGATAGGTCTTTTGGGCGAGGTCATTCGTGGTTTCGAAGCCAAATGCAGCGCGACTCTCTCATAAATTGCACAGAAAAACAACAATTTGGGTGGGTTGGATTTCTGCTGATGATTCGTGAGCGTTCACGCATAACAAGGCTTGTAGCCTACGGCAGTGCGGAAAAGAGCCCAGCTCGACTACCTTTTTATGCCCTGAGTGAACTCAGGGACGGCACGAATGAATTTGTGCTCTCTCCAGAAGCTCCAGTGCAAGGGGTTAACAGTCTTGAGAGAACGCCTTGATGCAGCATGGCAAGGGACAGGTTCTCGGGATCCTTCAACTTTGCCGGGCTCCTAACGTCGCCCGGACTACGTTTCAGGATGACAAGGGGAAGGGTTATGGCCGAGGAGTGGAGTTCTGGTTTAGGCAAGCGCCGCTTTGCGGCTCTTGGGGCTGATACAAATCATCTGTCACCGTGGTCTGCAGCATCTCTATACATGCTCTAAGATTATCGTGGGATTCTTTAGTCGCGGAGCGTGACTTTGCAGCAGGGTCAGGCGACCAGGTATTGGGAGGTGAAAATGAAGCATTTTAGGACAGGACTCGTCAGCGTCATAGTCACGGCATTGTCACTTGCGATTGCACTCCAGGCGCCGGCAGTACAGAAGAAGCCGCCCGTCTCCAGTTCATCAGAAGACCTCACCGGCTCGGGCTGCGTTGAATCGGGAGTCGAGACCGGGTGCCTGGTTCTGAAGGATGCCAGAACCAAGATTCTCTATAACCTGTTCTTCAAAGGAAAAAAACCAGCCATGGGGAGCGCTATCCGTTTTACCGGCAGCAAACATGATGGTCCCACCACTTGCATGCAGGGCGAAGCCGTGGACGTGAAGGAATGGATTGCCCTCAAGATGAAGTGTCCTGCCGCGGACAAAGACGAAGAGTAGCCCTGGGAACAGAGCATGGGCTGCTTACTTCACCGTGCCAGCCTTACCAGGCTCTCGATGTGAAAGGTCTGTGGAAACAGGTCTATCAGATGGACTTCTTCTATCTTGTATCCGAAGTCCAGCAACAGGCGTAAATCGCGCGCCAGGGTGGTGGGATCGCAGGAGAGATAGGAAATCCGGGGCACGCGCAGGGCGGCCAGCAGTTTTGTTGTGCCTTCTCCCATGCCGGCGCGCGGCGGATCCGCTACAACCACATCCGCATTCAGGTTGATGGATTTCTGCAGGAATTGCTCCGTGGTTGCCCGGACGGCGGTAACGTTCTTCTGCGCGTTGGCTTGTAAATCGCCGGCAGCAGCGGGAGAAGACTCCACGGCAAAGACCTGATGAAAACGCTTGGAGAGATGATTGGCAAAGAGCCCGACGCCCGCATATAAGTCCAGCGCCATGCGGCCGGAAAGACCGGAGGTTACCGCCTGCACCAATTCATCTACCAGGAAGCGGTTGGTCTGGAAAAATGAGCCGGCGCTCACGCGGAATTCGCGGTCTTCAGCTCGATAGGCCAGAAAGTCCTGGCCCAATACTTCCCTGGCTTCCGGCGCTGCCGGACTGTGCGGGCCTGACAGCGTGAAGGCAGACAGGCCTTGTACTTCCGGCATCCGGACTTTGAGGTCGCGAAAAAATTCCTGCAAACCGGTGATGGGCGGTGAGCCGTAAACTTCCAGCAACAGCGCGGAATCGTCATGGTTGGCAAAGAATTCAATCTCGCCGATGCCCTGCGGGACCCGCTGTTCCCGGCCTAACTCCCACAGGTGGTAAATAAGGCGATTGATGGCGGGTGAGCTGATCGGACACTTTTCCACCGGCAGCAACTCGTGCGAAGCCAGGCGGCGATACCCGATGGCAAATTCGCGTCCAACCTGGAGCTTCATGCGCGTGCGGTTGCGGTAGTTCCACGGCTCCCCGGCGTGAGTGATGATTTCTTCCTGCCACTCGAACTTGCCGGTGCGCCGGAAGGTCTCCCGCAGAATGGCGCGCTTGATTTCCAACTGGTTTTCATAGCCAGTGTGCTGATAATGGCAGCCGCCGCAGCTTCCAAAGTAAGCGCAGCCGGGCTGAATTCTTTTCTCTGAAGGTGTGAGCAATTCATCCACGGTGGCCCTAGCGAATCCGGGTTTATCTTCCGCGATGGTGGCTGAAATTTCTTCGCCGGGAAGCACGAGCGGCACAAAGACGGCTTTGCCTTCCGCCTGGCGGGCCAGGCCGTCACCGCCGTAGATGAGTTTTTCAATGGTCAGGTTCACATGTAGAAGAGGCTGAGGCGTGGAATCTTAACCTTTTCGAATAGCAGTTTGTGGACAAATTGTTTATGAAGCTGCTCAATCTGGGCGGCCGGCATTTTGCTGCGATAAGGAGCGATCTCCCGGTCTGCTTCAGTACGGACGGCCAGCAGCTCAGCATCGGCAGCAGTCATGGTAAGCGCCGCAAGAAGTTTTTCTTCCAGAACCGTAAGATGCCGTTCCAGATCCTCCAGCCGCAGTGGGGCTGATTTTTTCCGGAGTTCTTCCGCCAGGCCCGTGAGCGTTGCCGCGCCGTCGGCAGCCACGGATTTTACCTGCGGCGAAGCCTGAATCTGCCGCAGCTTCTCTGCGTTCTCCATGAAGAATGCCGCAATCTCCTCCGCTTGCAGGCCCGGAACGGCGCCCTTCTCCTGCCGTAAGGCGCCGACCGCCGCTTCTTTCATGTCCTCGGCTGCGGCCAGCACTTCCTGGCAACAGAATGCCAGGCCGTTGATCTTTTTGGTCTTGGACGGGCGGCGTTCATAGTGATCAAAGGTGGTATCGATGCCCCGCAATACGGCTTCCAGCGGGATACCGGCATCCTTCCAGGTTTCGATCAAGGCCCAATCCAGCGTGGAAAGAATCAGTCCAGTGCCTCGACGGCGTTGAAACTGATCTTCAATCTCGGTGAAGTAGTTGAAGTAATTTTCCACGAAAAGTAAAGGATTGAGCCGCGCATCAACGCGAATGAACGCGACTCTCAAAACAAAAATTCTAAAACTGGTCTTAAGCTATCTGGTAATTCAGAGCACTGGATCGGTTTCGCCGGTTTTCACTCAACAGATCGCGCGCTCAGCGCATCACCCGATCTGTTATGGCGCAGTTTTCTTCTTCTGGGCAACCGAGTTGCGTTCCCAGATAATGCGCAGGCCGTCGAGTGTGAGCAGGTCATCTATCGTCTTGATGTATCTGGAACTCTCGCCAATGAGCCTGGCTTGCCCGCCGGTGGCCACGACATTGGTTTCCGGGCCGAGTTCTTTCAGCAGACGCTCCAGAATCCCATCCACCAGTCCCAGATAGCCGAAGAATAGTCCTGCCTGAATGCTGGCCACGGTATTCGTGCCGATGATCTTCGCGGGCTGGCGGACGTCCACCAGTGGGAGCCTTGCGGTGTGTTCGAACAATGCCTGCCCTGAAATACCGATGCCGGGCGCGATCACGCCGCCCAGGTATTCGCCTTTTTTGGAAATAGCATCAAACGTGGTGGCAGTGCCAAAGTCTACGACTACGCATGGGCCGCCAAATTTTTCAAAACCAGCTACGCCGTTTACTATCCTGTCTGCACCAACTTCCGCCGGATTTTCGTAGAGTACCGGCATGCCAGTCTTGACGCCCGGCTCGATAAACAGCGGCTTGAGATGAAAATAGCGTTCACACACTTCACGCAAAGTTGAATCCATGGAAGGCACGACAGAAGAAATCACGATCCCGCGCACGTCCGTCGCTTCAATTTTTTCAATGGCAAACAGATTGCGAAACAGGACGCCGTATTCATCCACGGTGTGGGTCTTAATGGTGGCTACACGCCAGTGGGCGGCCATGCGCGGTTCGCCGTTGGTTTTGGCAAAGCCGGTGCGATTCATGGCATACACGCCCAGCACGGTATTGCTGTTGCCTACATCAACCACTAGCAGCATCAGGTCTCCTTGGAAGCGGACGCACGCTGCCGGAGATTACCATGCGCACGCCATACCTGGTGCGAACGCGCAGAAATCCCTGGGAGTCCAGGCCATCCGTCACTCCGCTGTAGCCTCCATCTTCATCCACATGCACTTCTTTCCCAAAGGCATAGGATGAGCGGGCTTCCACTCGCTTCAAAAGCGGCTCAAACCGCCGCGCGGGGATGCGCTCCGGGCTGTTCACAGCCCGCAGCAGACCACGGTATTCACGGTCCAGCGACTTTAGCAGGGCCGCGGTAAGCTCCACGCGTGACCATTCTCTTCCGGTTTCCAGCCGCAGGGAGGTGGCCGATTCACGAAGTTCATCGGGAAAGGCATGCTGGTTGACGTTGATCCCGATGCCGACGATTGCATGGCGTACGCGGGTGGCCTCAGTGCTTAACTCGGTGAGAATGCCGCAAAACTTCTTATCGTTCGCCAGCAGGTCGTTGGGCCAGCGGATATCCGTGGGATGTCCCGTGACCTCCCGGACGGCGTCCTGCACAGCGACTGCCGAGATCAGGGAGATCCAGAGGGTTTCTGAAGGAGTGATGGATGGGCGGAGAATGACGGAACAATAAATACCAACGCCGCGTTCGGAGTGCCAGCTATGACCTCCGCGGCCACGGCCGGCAGTCTGCTCCTCAGCCAGGAATACCTCGCCCTCAGACGCAGGTTCAGAATTCTCTTCCGCCCCGGCTGCGGCACGGGATGCCAGCAGATTGGTGGAGTCGGTCTGAAGCCAATGACGTATATGGCCGGAAAAAATGGTGTTCCGCACCAATGGCCCAATGTTTTCCGGCGATAGCAGGTCGGATTGCACTACAGAGTCACTCATTCTAAAGATGAGTTTACCGCAAATTGCGGGCCGGACTCAGCAGACTCACTTCGCCGAGATCCTGAATCATTACCCGTTTTTCGCGATGACCGCTGTGTATCCAGGGCCGCTGTCGGGAATAAGCTGCGTGATCCGCCAGCCCGTCCCGGTGAGGATCTTCTTCATTTCCGCTTGCGATACCAGCAGGTAGTCAAACCATTTGCCGATGGTCCTGCCGTGCCGAAGCCTGATGCGCAACTGGCCACCCATCCGGCCTCGCTTACGGTTGAACCGGTGATAGCCCAGGTGTAAAGGGTCCTCGGTGCGGTAGGGATCAGTAGCCTCAGCAATGATCTGCCCGGCCGGCGATGTAATCCGATACAGGTGCTTCAGGAGTCGCCTGGCCCTCATGTACCCTCCAAACAATCCGAAATTGTTGCCCATCATGATGACGGTATCGAAAGACTCCGGCTTGAATTTGTGAATCTCCGCGATGGGCATCAGTTTCACTTTCCTGTAGTCCCTCAGCTTGCACACTTTCACTGCGCCTGGAGAATTGTCGATCCCGGTTACATCCAGACCCTTCTTTTGCAGGTGCAGTCCATGGCGTCCGGCGCCACAACCGATATCAAGCACGCGGCCCCTGACCAGACGCAAGGCCTGTTTCTCGCGCCTGGACCATGCGGAGTAGTTGCTGAAGTAGCGCTGAGGCCAGTTGGAGACGCTGATGAAATAGTCGTCCCTCTCAACAATCTCAAGGGTATTGGCTTCACCACGGTGAACGGCCATCAGCTCTGCGCCGTAGGCATCTTTCTGGATATTCATGATGGAGCATTGTCTAGCGGTTCAGAACCTGTTTTTCCCGCACGAAGTGCACACCTATGCTGCGGCCAGGCGTGACAAGGCTTCTCTGCAGCGAAGAACCTCTCCTTCGACTCGGTCCGGAGTCACTCTACTTTCCAGAACGACAGGAACTGATTCTGGTATCAAAGCGCTGATCTTCTGAAACGCCAATTCACCTGCATAAGACAGCGGATCATGCTGGCTATTGGTATTGACCTCGCTCACGTGCAGTTGGCGGAGCCTTGAGCCGAACTGTTCGAGAATCTCTAAGGTGACGCTCATAGTTGGATCTACCTGGCGGGCATGGCCCAGATCCAGGCATAGAGAGGCATGCGGCAACTTCGCAAAGATCAGCGCCAGTTCTCTCGCCGTGCGACCAATCGGCTTTCGCTTATCCATGTTTTCTATGCAAAGCAAATCTCCAAACCCAGTCCAAGCCTCAAAATTCTCGATCACGTCAGGATGGATAATCAACGGCCAGTTTTTTCGGGCAACGCGATCTAACAATCCGATCACCTGCTCTTCGTTCAAGGTCTTGAGCTTGCTGGGAGCGTGGAATGAGATGTATTCGAAGCCCTTCAGATCCAGATCTTCCAAACTGTCGATGAGCGGTGCAAGCTCGGCTTCCCTCAGAGCGGAGAGTTCAATGGTTCTCAACTTGTGATCGCGAATGATGGAAAGACCATGCCGAAAGTCTCCATAGGCCAAAGCACCCGTCGAAAATCCAATAGGTCTCATTAGAAGACACCGTATTTCTTGGTCAAGTGGCTTATATTCTGGTTCTCGAAGAAGAGTTTGTCCAGTCCCTTTTGAAATGCGTCGCTGACGCGGCGGATCTCGGCAAAGAGCAAATCGCTCTCTGCGTCCTCAACCCGCAACTTCTCCAGGTGCCTTCGTTTCTCGCCGTCATTCAGGATGCCGAGGAACTCATTGTAGGCATAGAAAATCTGGCGGCTGATTTCTCCATTGCTGTCATAAAGCAAGAGAGCGTGCGCCAACACTGCTAGAGGCGTGTTCTTAACAGCCTTGCGTAGATGACTGACCAACGCAAGCACCTCGTCGCTTTCAGAATGGACCTTGGAATTCAGATCCGTGTCCAGAGCACAGGAAAAGCAAGTCAAGAGACCGGCAACGTAAATGAGTTTTCTCGATAGTCGCAGCTTTGCATTCCGGATGCCCCAACCGAGTCCTCCCCGTACCCATTGCTTGCTTGCAAAATCGACTGCCATGGTTCTCCAGAACCGTACGACGTCGTTCAGCAGAAATCTTGGAACTTTGTATTGACTCTTCTCACGGTTAAGATGTGATACCTCCTGCTCAAGATATCGGTTGAGAATTCCTCGTACCACCCGGCCATATGCCGCGTCGCCTGCACCTTGAATGGAGCGGGACTCCAGCAACATGAGAATCCGTTGTGTGGTGTTGGCATTCGTATCTTCTGGACCGCCGATATCGTGAATTAAATGATGGCTGAAGGTCAGTCCGCCAAACGCCCCGCAGGGTTGGGCTGTTTGAAGATGTCCTCGATGGAAGATTCGATCTTTTGCGCCACCCTGCGATGATTAGAGTCGGCTGCTCCGTCGATGAGCAATGTCCAATCGGCATCGCTTCCGGAGGTGTATTCATCCCGGGCGAGGGAGCCGAACACAACCACACTGGTGTCTTCAGTCAGCAACTTTAGCGCGGGATATCTCGGTGAGTTGGAGCGACCATTTATTCGCCAATTGCGCGATTGGATCAGCTTCTGTGAAGGGTGATGATTGCATTAATTCAGATTTTACAAGCAGTTCGCGTTCTTTTCGGCGATTGTGGACAAAAAGCCGATCTGTACTCTGCGCTCTAGGTTCGCGGGGTAATATGAGCGCGTCACGCAGGAAAAATTCTCATGCTCAGGTCTACGGCTTGCGCCGAATGGGTGAGGGCTCCTACGGAGATGTAGTCAGCGCCGGTTTCGGCATAGGCACGCACGTTTTCCAGTCTGATGCCGCCGGAAACCTCAACCGGGATGCGGCGTGAATGGGAATTAATGCGCTCTACGCCACGGCGCACGTCTTCCACATTCATGTTGTCCATCAACACCGCTTCGGCCCCGTTGTTCAGTGCCTCTTCCAGTTCACCCAGGGTGCGTACCTCGATTTCAATGGGCTGCTCGCCCCGGCGGTTCTGGATTGCCTTTTGCAGCGCCGCGGTCACTCCCCCGGCGAGGGCAATGTGGTTATTTTTGATCAGCACTCCATCGGAGAGATCGAGGCGGTGATTCTGCCCGCCTCCACAGCGGACGGCGTACTTATCCAGCACCCGAAGTCCGGGAACAGTCTTGCGTGTATCCAGAATGTGCGCCTTGGTTCCCTGAACCGCGTCAACGAATTTGCGCGTCAAGGTGGCAATGCCGCTCAGGCGCTGCAACACGTTCAGGATCACGCGCTCACAGGAGAGCAAGACGCGGGCGTTATGGCGAATTACGGCGATTGACTGCCCTTTATGCAGGCGGACGCCATCAAAAATTTCTCCGTGGCTGATAACTTCAGGATGCCCGATGACGTGCATATCCAGGCGTTCAAAAATCTCGAGAATGCCGGAGACGGCGCCTAAGCCGGAGAGCACACAGTCCTGCCGGGCGATGATGGTGGCGGTGGCGCGCTGTTGTGCGTCAATGCAGGCGCGCGAGGTCGCGTCGCTGGTGGCTTTGTCTTCCAGCAGCGCATGCTCGAGAATGGCGGAAATTCTCCGGCTGTGCCAATCCATCGTCTAATCCAGGTCTTTTGAAAAGCTTACCCCAGGTTGTCCAACCCTGACCTAATCTTTCGTAACAGTACCTCAATTTCCCCAACCCGCTTGCGCAGTCCTTCCACGACCTTGGCCGGGGCTTTACCGAGAAATTGCTCATTTCCCAACTGCCGCTGGGCGTTGGCCAGCTCGCCCTCCAGTTTTTTCAGCTCCTTGGCCAGGCGTTCGCGTTCGGCAGCCACGTCGACCTTCTGCTCATAAACGACCACCACTTCAAACTTGGCTGTGGTGCGGGCTCCGGATATCTGCGCCAGGGAATCACTCGAGAACTCCAGCCGGTCAACTCCGGCCAGACGCTGGATCATCCCCTGATTTTCAGTCATCAGATTCTGCACCGCCGAGCCGGCAAAAACTCGCGCCGGAACCTTGACCTTGGGTTCAACCTTCATCTCCGCGCGCATATTGCGGAGGTTGACGATCAGGTCTTGAAGCACAGTCATATCCGCTTCCGCCTGGTCATTCAGCCAGCGTTGGTCCAACTCCGGATAGCGCATCACGGCAATAGACTTTGCAGGAGGCTTGCCATCGTAGACGGCATGCCAGATCTCTTCCGTAATGAACGGCATAAAGGGAGAAAGCAACCGCAGCGCGCCTTCAAAAATGTCGCCCAGAAAAGCAAGGGCCGGGCGGGCATCTCGTGGGTCGCCGGAAAGGCGCGGCTTGATGATTTCCAGATACCAGTCGCAGAATTCGCCCCAGAAGAATTTGTAAATCGTATTTGCTGCCTCATCGAACCTGTAGGTGTCCAGGTCTTGATTGACCTCGCCGGCCACACGGTAGAAGCGCGACATGATCCAGCGGTTTTCCAAACGCTGCAATTCGGCTTGCGGAGCGCCCTGGATGAGGCTGGCGCCCTCGCCTGCGCGGTCCAGATTCATGAAGACAAATCGCGCCGCGTTCCAGATCTTGTTGGCAAAGGCACGATAGCCCTCGGTACGGCTTTCAGAGAATGCAATATCGGTGCCAGGAGCAGCCATGGATGCCAGGGTGAAGCGCACGGCATCCGTACCGTATTTTTCCGTTACTTCAATGGGATCGATCACGTTGCCTTTGACCTTTGACATCTTTTGGCGTTCGGCATCCCGAATCAGGGCATGAATATAAACGTTGCGGAAAGGGACGCTACCTTGTGGGTGGTCGGCCATGAAATGGCAGCCCATCATGCTCATGCGCGCTACCCAAAAGAACAGGATGTCAAAGCCGGTTATCAACAGCGACGCCGGATAAAAGACCTCCTGGTCACGAGTTTTTTCCGGCCAGCCCAGGGTTGTAAATGGAAGCAGCCCGGAGGAGAACCAGGTGTCCAGGACGTCCTGGTCCTGCTCCAGCTTGTTGCTGCCGCACTTGGAGCAGGTTTGAGGAGCCGACCGGGCCACGATGATGTTGCCGCAGTTAGCGCAGTGCCAGGCGGGAATCCGGTGGCCCCACCAAAGCTGGCGGGAGATGCACCAGTCGTAGATGTTGCGCATCCACTCAAAATAGGTTTTGGCGTAGTTGTCGGGAGTGATGACAATTTCGCCTTTTTCCACGGCCTCAGTGGCACGTTGGGCGAGGGGCGCAATCTTAACGAACCATTGGGTCGACAGCCGCGGCTCCACAATGGTCTTGCAGCGATCGCATTTGCCGATGGCATATGTATGGTCCTTGGCGCCCACAAAGAGGCCGCGCTCCTGCAAGTCCCTCAAGACCATTTCCCGCGCTTCAAAGCGATCATGACCAGCGTACGGTCCGGCATTTGCATTCATCGTGCCCTGGTCATCCATGATGTTGATCTGCTCCAGATTGTGCCGCAAGCCAATCTGAAAGTCGTTGGGATCATGGGCCGGCGTCACTTTTACAGCCCCGGTGCCAAATTGAGGATCGGCAAAATCATCGGCGACAACCGGGATCTCGCGCTCCAGGAGCGGCAGCAGCAGTTTCTTGCCATGCAAATGGGTGTAGCGCTGATCCCTGGGATTCACCGCGACCGCGGTATCGCCCAGCATGGTTTCAGGACGAGTGGTAGCGATGGTTACGAACTGGCTGGGATCGCCGGAAATTGGGTAACGGATCTGATACAGCTTGCCGGCAAACTCTTCATGGACTACCTCCAGGTCGGAGATGGCCGTGATGCACCGCGGGCACCAGTTGACAATGTACTTGCCACGATAAATCAGCCCTTCTTCATGCAGGCGAACAAAAACCTCAGTGACGGCGCGCGAGAGGTTTTCGTCCATGGTGAAGTACTCGCGCTCCCAATCCACAGACGCGCCCAGACGCTTCATCTGCGCCTGAATGGCGCCACCGTAATGTTTTTTCCACTCCCAGACACGCTGGACAAATGCGTCTCTGCCCAGCTTCTGCCGGCTTGTGCCCTCACTGGCAAGCTGGCGCTCCACCATCATCTGTGTAGCGATGCCGGCATGGTCGGTTCCGGGAAGCCAAAGGGTCAGAAATCCTCGCATGCGCCGCCAGCGGATCATGATGTCGATCTCTGTCTGTTCCAGCATGTGTCCCATGTGCAGCCGTCCGGTCACGTTGGGAGGTGGCAGCAGGAGGGAAAATACCGGCTTCTTCGCCTCGTCCGATCCAGGTTCGGGCGTTCTCGCCGAGAAGAGCTTTTCCCGGACCCAATATTCGGCCCATCGCGGCTCAATGGCGCCAGGGTCATAAGTTTTAGGGAGTTCGTGTGGCATTCTTCTGCAGAAGGAGCTAAGTCACGATATTACAAGCGCGAAGCGGCGAGGAGCAAACGGGGACGACCCGGCAATGGCTCTCGGCCGGTACGCCAGCTTGTTCGGAAATTTCGTTCCCGTTAATTACTCATCTTATCCGCCCGGCGCCCGGCATTTCGCCATTTCTCCGCGGCTTTCCAGTTCACTTTCTTAGGCCTTAGCCTTGAGTGCTTAGCGGCTGCGAAGGTTTGGGTACAATCAAGCACCAATGAGCGTTGGCCCACAACCCACGCAAGCCATGCACAATCTGTCCGCAGAGAAAACCGCCAGCCAGGCAGGGCTGGCTCCCTGGCTCGTTGGCGCGGCCATCTTCCTGGGCGCATTCCTGTTGTTCCTGGTGCAGCCCATTCTCGGCAAAATGATTCTGCCATGGTTTGGAGGTTCGGCCGGAGTCTGGGCCGCCTGCCTGCTTTACTTCCAGGCTTCGCTGCTGGCGGGTTATGGTTATGCGCACTGTCTCCGCCACTTTTTGCCGCCCAGGTGGCAGATGCAGATTCATATTCTCCTGCTGGCGGCCAGCCTCCTGCTCTTGCCGATCCTGCCTTCGCCTGCGTGGCGGCATCCGGGCCATGCTGATCCTGCTCTACGGATTCTCGGCCTGCTGGCCGGCACTATTGGCCTACCCTATCTGCTGGTCTCCTCCACCAGTCCGCTGCTGCAGGCATGGTATGCCGCACTCAGGCCGGGGGCTTCCGCTTATCGCTTTTATGCTCTCTCCAATCTTGGCTCCCTGCTGGGCCTGATTTGTTTTCCCCTGGTGGTTGAGCCACGTTGGGCTTCCCGCGCGCAGGCCTGGGGTTGGTCCGCTGCTTATATGGTTTTTGCGCTGCTCTGCGCCGTGGTTGCCTGGTATGCCTGGAGATATCGAGAGCCGGATAGGAACGATGCCGCGGAACACGCGCGCGAACGAATTGGATCTGCGTTCCAGCAGAGCATTGGTCTTCAGCTTCTTTGGATCGCACTGGCAGCTTGCGGCGCCGCGCTCATGATGGCCACCACCAACTATCTTTCCCAGAACCTTGCGCCCATCCCATTGTTATGGATTTTGCCGCTGGGACTCTACCTCTTCAGCTTTGTGCTCTGTTTTGAGATGGAGCGCGTCTACCAGCGGCTCATCTGGATACCCGCTATGTTGGCAGGGCTGGGCGCCATGGCGTGGGCCATGTTCTATCACGGTGGCACTACCAACCTGAAGTTGGCTATCCCAGCTATGCTGGCAGGTCTGTTCTGCTGCTGCATGGTCTGCCACGGCGAACTGGCGCGCCACAAACCGGAAACTCGATTTCTCACTTACTTCTATTTGTTGACTTCAGCCGGAGGGGTGGTGGGAGGGTTCTTTGTCGCCATCATAGCTCCACGCATCTTCAAGACTTACGTGGAACTGCCTTTATGGATGGTCATCTGCTGTGTCCTCACCTTCATGATTGTGTGGAAGGAAACAGTTGGCCGCGGCTGGACCGCAAGAGTGGCTGGGCGCCTGGCTCTGCTGATTTTCACCGTGGCTCTCGCCGCCTACATGAGCATTCACAAGCACAGAATGGATGGTGACTATTATCTTCACGTACGAAACTTTTACGGTGCTTTGCAGGTGCAGGACCTGGAAACCGGCGACGAGGATGGCCGGGTAAGATCGCTGGTACATGGAACCATTGAACATGGCGCTCAGCTTCTTGATCCCGATCGCCGCCACGAGCCCACGATGTATTACGTCCGCAGCTCAGGCCTTGGCCTGGCCATGCAGTTTGTCAAGGCGCGTTCGTCCGGTGTGCGCGTGGGCGCCATTGGCCTGGGCGCCGGAGTGCTGGCCAGCTATTGCCGCATCGGAGACGTGTATCGCTTCTATGAGATAAACCCGGAGGTTGTGAAAATCGCGAATTCGCAGTTCACTTTTCTGAAGGATTGCCACGGCCAACTGGACGTGCTGCTGGGCGATGCGCGCCTTACCCTGGAGGGCCAGGAGTCGCAGAATTTTGATCTGCTGGCCGTAGACGCATTCTCCGGCGATGCGATACCCGTCCATCTCCTCACACGGGAGGCCTTCGTCGAATACTTCCGCCATCTCAAGAGCGATGGAATCCTCGCCATCCACGTCTCCAACAAATATCTGGATCTGGTGCCTATCGTGGCGGACATCGCTGAAGACCTGCATAAGGCTGCGATCGCGGTCTATGACGGCGCCACTGAAGGCAGCTATCCTGCTGCCAGCGATTGGGTGCTGGTGACCGGGAAACCAGAAATCTTTGACGACCCCTCTTTCAAAGTGGAATCAGTTGAGGTTGCTAAATCAGAGCCGAGAATCCGTCTTTGGACGGATGATTACAGCAACCTGCTGCAGATCCTTAATCTCAACAAAGCTAAGGAAGAGGAAGAAGCAGATCACCCAGAGAAATAGCAGAAGTGCATGGCCATGGTTGCCAGAATTGAAAACCCTGGTCTAACCGCTGAGTGTGGACATAAGTTCGGGCGCGGGCGCGGGCGTAGCTTCTCCCAATCGTTCTTCAAAAAACCGCTCTACGCTTGCCAGAATATCCGGCCCTTCCCGTGCGTCATAGACGGCTCGGCGCAAGGCATTGCCATTGGGCACGCCGTGGGTGAACCAGGCAACAAACTGCTTCATTTTGCCGGCTGAGCCGTGCATTTGCTCTTCCACCAGCATTTTGAAATAGGTGCGGATCATCTCGTAACGGTCCGCTTCCATCGGCTCGTCGTAGCGTCCGGTTTCCGCGTGCTGGCGAATCTGGCGGAAAATCCATGGATTCGAGGCGGCGGTGCGTCCAATCATCAAGCCGTCACAACCCGTCTCGGCCACCATGGACACCGCATCTTCAGGAGTGCGGATATCGCCGTTGCCGATCACTGGAATCCTCACGGCGGCCTTCACCGCCGCAATCCACTCCCAGCGGGCATTTCCGCTGTAGCCTTGCTCGCGCGTGCGGGCGTGCATGGCCACCGCGTTTAACCCGCAGTCCTCCGCCATGCGCGCCAACTCCACGCACACAATATTGTTGTCGTCCCAACCCAGGCGGAACTTGACCGTGAATGGAATCTTCACCGCCGCGCGCACCGTCTCAAAAATGCGGCCAATCACCGGCAAATCCTTGAGCAGCCCGGAGCCGCCATTGCACTTCACCACGCGCTTGGCCGGACATCCCAGGTTCAGGTCAACCAGATCAAAGCCGGCGTCTTCAACAATCTTGGCGGATTCCGAAAGCGTGTAAGGATCGCTGCCAAACAATTGCGCGGAAATCGGGTGCTCATCCTGATAAAAGTGCAGGTAGCGCTTGCGCTTGGATTCGCGCGTCCGGAACAGGCCGTCCGCTGATGTAAACTCCGTCATGATCAGGCCGCAACCGGAAACTTCTTCATTCTTGAACCCAGCTTGGGTGAATGATTCCGGCCCATCGGTATTGTGCGCCTCGGGCTCCGACATGATGGATTCAGGCTTCTGCACAAAGCTGGCATTGCGGATGAAGCGGCGGAAAACCGTATCGGTAACTCCAGCCATGGGCGCGAGAACGGTGGCCGGTTCAATCCGGACGTTGCCAATCTGGAGAGACTCCGGCACCTTGACGCCGGCAGGCGCGGTGTTGGAGTTCAGCGGAGTTTCCCAGAATTTATGCATGAAAAGCTGCCGTTGGCACTTCGAATTCTACTGTGGCCACTCGTCGTAAAAAGAGCAAAGCCTCCGCCGCAGCGGAGGCTCTTTGAAAACCTTGCGGCGTTACTTCTTGGCCGCTTTTTCGTACTTGCGGCGGTAGCGTTCCACGCGCCCGGCGGTATCCACCAGCTTCTGCTTGCCGGTAAAGAACGGGTGACAATTGGAGCAGATTTCCAGGTTGATGTCCCCTTTGTGGGTGGAACGGGTAATAAACGTGTTGCCGCACGCGCAGTGGACGCGCACTTCGTTATATGCGGGATGAATTGCTGCCTTCATTGACTCGTGAACCTTTCGTGTAAAAGCTTTATTTTAACGAATTTGCGCCGTTTTGGCTATCTGCAGCCAGCCCATTGGATGGAATTGGCCAGGTGAAGGATTCAGGGTGGGCAAGTGAGCAGCGGGCAGCATAGCCTTGGCAACCCCCAGAGAGGGGCCATTCGCGGCAAAATGGGGTCCTCGGCACACATCTGCGGCTAAACTAGGTTTTTGCTGAACCATTCCATACCGTTCTCCCCTGTCCACCCGCCGGAGTTCTTTGCCCAATTCTCCGCCACACCCGCCGTTTTTGTGCTGCGCGGAGCGGATGAATCCGCCGAGCCTTATGTAAGCAAGAGCGCCAACTTGAGAAAACGATTGCAGCGGCTGCTGGCCCCTCCGGAATCGCAATCCAAGCGCCTCAATTTGCGCGAGCGCGTCACCCGGATTGAATACTCCCTGACCGGCTCTGATTTTGAATCCGTTCTGCTGCTATACAAGACGCTGCGCCGGGAGTTTCCCCGGAGCTACCAGAAGCGACTGCGCCTTCGCCCCGCTCCGCTGGTGCGGATGAATCTGGATAATGAGTATCCCCGCGCCTACGTCACAACCAGGATAGGCCGCCTCACCGGACGTTCTGCTTACTATGGTCCATTCCGCTCCAGGGTCGCGGCGGAAAAGTTCCTAAATGACTCGCTCGATCTCTTCAAGATGCGTCGCTGCACCTTCGATCTGAATCCTGATCCCAAATTTCCCGGCTGTGTTTACTCGGAGATGAAGATGTGCCTGGCGCCCTGCTTCAAAGGCTGTACCGATGAGGCGTACGCCGTCGAGGTCGGGCGCGTGCAGGCTTTCCTGGATTCCTGCGGCGATTCACTCATCCAGGAATTGGCAACCGAGCGCGACCGCCTGTCTGCCGCTCTGGATTTTGAGGCAGCCGCTCAGCATCACGCTAAAGTGGAAAAGGTAAAAGGCATTGTCTCGGGGGCGGATGATATCTATAGCCGTCTTGACCGGCTGGATGCCGTCATCGTACAGCCTTCGCTGGAAACAAAATCGGTCGCACTCTTCCGATTTAGCAACGGTGAGTTCGCCGGCCCGGAACATCTCCTGATGGAAGCCGAAGATGCCGCGCCGGCGTTGGAAACACGAGTTCGCGCGGCCATCGAGAGGCTTTCAGCCCCTGGTGCGAGTTCCCCTCAGCAATTTATGGAAGAGCTGGCGATTCTAAAGCGCTGGCATTACCGCAGCCACAAGGTGGGGGAGATAATCTTCGCAAAGGATAGTGGTGGTTTTCCGATGAGAAGGCTGAGCAATGCTGTGGGCAGGGTTTACCGAGGCGAAAAAGATTTGGAGACTGCAAAGGATACGCTGGGACATGAAGAGCAAAATCAGCCTCAAGCGTGATCCTTCGCATCCCTCCGCGGTTAAAGATAGTTGGAAGGAACCTGCATGGCGAAGCCTTACACCGTTTATGTTGACGACAACTTCCACTACATGGACAAAAGTGAGAGGTATAAGCTTGGGGAATTTGATGATTGTCTTTCGGCGGTTGCTGCCTGTAAGCAGATCGTGGACGAATGTCTGAACGCATGTGATGCCAGAAACGGCGCGGAGGAGATGTTCAAGCAATATACAACCTTTGGCGAAGATCCCTGGGTCAGCAGCGACGATCCAGACTGCAAATTCTCAGCCTGGAACTATGCCAAGGAGCGCTGCCAGGAACTGGTGCGAGAATCTGACGGTTAAACACGTTGATTTTTTTTGTGGTTCCTTCGTCTCCTTTGTGGTTAGTACGTTCACCTCTCATTCACGCCAGAGGAGCCTTCCTGAAGATCACTTTGATCCCCTCTCGCCAGCGTTCGTCCACTCCCACCAGCGTCCAATGGATCTCCGGCGAGAAATATCGCAACACTGTCTCCACTGCCGGATGCACCCGCAGGGCCGGGGCTACTAGAAACAGCAGGGGCGGTTCGGGAGAGAGCGGCACACCGCTGAAGTAGCCGTTTTTCTGGAACTCGCCCCGCGAATGATGCCACCACACGCGTGCCCAGTAATCCAGCCCCTGAACGGGCAGATGAATGTCTTCGTCTGCCTTCAGCTCCAGCACCGCCAGCCGGCCCTCACGCGTGCAGGTCAGCACGTCAATCAACGACCGGTCAGAGGCGGAAACGGCGGGAACCTGGGAGTAAACGTGAGACGCATCCAGATGCGAATCCACCGCCGGAACGGTTTTCACGATCAGGGACTCCAGCCAGCGCTCCGGATACATTCTCCAGAGCGGATCGCGTTTGTCCGCGTCCGCCCGTCGAGCCTCCACGATCCGTTGGACGAATCCCACGAAGGAAGCCTCGTTCGAGGGGGTAAGGACTTCCTCAAAGCCGCCTGTTCCAAAGACAATCTCTTGGCTGGTTTGGAATGAACCCGATTGGGCGGCAAAGCGGGCGCGGGCAAACTCCAGTCCGTTCAGTCGGAAGGAAATTTCTGCCGCTGAAATCACAGCGATCTCAGCCCCTGCCGCTGCAGCTTTTACTTTGGCAATAGCATCGGCGAACTGCGTGTGTGCGTGTGCCGCATCGGTGCAGCGCTGCAAGCGGCTCTCAAGATCGGCCAGGATCGTGAGTTCCTTTTCTTCCACGCTACCATCTGCTTCCTCCAATTCGTAGAGTTGAAAGCGGCCAATGCTCTTATTCAGATATGCCATTCGTAACCGCAGGGTGGCGGACCTTTGCGGCGGCACGTAGAGCCTGAGACCCTCCACGGTGGACCGTCCAGCTTCCTTCTGGCGGCAATCTTCAAGCCAGAGCAGGCCAAAGGTCAGAACTGCATCCATGGATGCCTGAGTTTCCTGCTGATTGACTCCCAGGACGGCCAGCGTTCTCTGGCCTTTGCGCAGCAGCCCCCGCGCGTAGACGGGTGAAAAACTGCGCTCCAGGTTCATGCTGGTAGAGAGCTTGGCCAGGGTCCATTCCGGAAATTCGCGCTGGAGGGCGCGCTCCAGCGTCCGCGCATAGTGGCTGCGCGCCGTCTTTCTAGCTGCAGGAGTGCGCCGGTCGCGCTCACGGCATATTTGCAACTGGTGCGGACGTGACTGGGCAAATTTTCGCACCGAAACCCGCAGCACGTCTTTTTTCACTTCTTTCAATTCCGCATCCAGCACCTCGCGGACTATGTTCCGTTCCGCTGACCACATGTGCAGCAAGCATCTCCCGCGCTCCGCGGAAATGGAGAACCGGGCAGAATCCAGGTCAAAAATGATCTCTCCTGCTTCCACCACTACGCCATGCCGGGATTCGGCCAGGAATTGTTCCAGCGTGCGGGCCAAGAGGTCAGGAGTCATGAGGATTTGGGGTAATTGGCTAACTTGGCAATTGAGTAGTCTAGAGCATTTTCAGGACTGGTGTATCCATTCCCGGAAAGGACTGCAGGCGGTTCAAGACAAGATGCTTGCGCAGATGGCGCGAAAATGCGCTCGCATCCCGGCAGGACCGCAAACTGTGCGCAAGATGCTGTTATACTCACGCCCATGGCGGCGGCTCGTTTTACCTGCATCAGTTGGGCTACCCAATCTTATAAGCACCTGTTTGAAGGTCTTCGCAGCGATTGCCGGCGATGGGGTTATCCCTGCCACCTTTACGAAATCGATGCCGAGTATTCCAGCCTGGTAAAAGCCTGGTGCAACCACCCGAAGATCATCCGCAGAGGAATTGAGGAATTTGGGACTGTGCTGTTCATGGACCTGGAGTGCCGCATCGTCGCTCCCATTCCCGACCACTGGTCAGCGCCGCTGGTGTCGGTGCGAAGGCCGAGGCAAAAGTTCTGGATTCGCTACAACACCGGCACAGTCATGGCAGACCGGAGCTGCCTGCCCTGGGTGGATGCGTGGATCGGACTAATTGATGATTGGGAGATGGGGACTCTCGAATCTGGCGACTACATCGAGTGGCCGGGAGATATCTGCGATGAGCTGGCCCTGGCCGCTGCGCTCGCGGCCCTGGGTGTAGGAGTGAACACTGTGGAGCTTGAATACATTGACCGCAAGACACGGGCCGAGATCGTTCGCGGCCTGTGGAAGAATGAGCATACGATTGTTCAGCATCCCACCATTCATCACTGGATCAAAGAACACGACCCGGTCGAGTGTAAAAAGCTGTTTGTTCAGAATTATCCAGGCGAACCGGCGGAGGGCGACGAAATTTTTGCTCGAGCCCGCGGGTTGGTACAGCGGAATCACTGGTTTTTTGACACTGACCGCCGGGTCTATGCTCCGGCCGACTATTGGGGCGCCGATGCTCGTCCCTGGATTGACGAACCAGTAACACTTTCTTCGGCTCAACGCTGAAGGGCGATCGTGCGATTTTCCCGGATTGACGCGACTATCGCCTCGACAGCCCTCAAGTCGCCCACGCAAGCCTGCGGCTGGTTCCTGAGACGATTCTCTCCTTCCAGGGCGTTGAGAAAAGTCTCGGCTTGTATCTCAAAAGCGTCCCGCGCATGGGTGAAGTCGAGTGTGGAGGATTCACCATGCCGGTAGAGCTTGAGCCAACCGTTGTCCATTTCTGTTGGGTACAGTTGAATGCAGCCATCAGTTCCCAAAAAGAAGACCGTCCAGCTTTCCGGTTCTCCGTGGCTCACATATCCCGCCACCATGCTAAGCAACACGTTCCCAGGGAAGGCCATATTGGCGGCGCACGTCTCCTCACGAACGGATTGGGGCGTCTGATGTTTTTTTGTGTTGGCGAAGGCTGAGATTTGCAGCGGATCGCCCATGATCCAACGCAGAGGGTTGAGAAAAGCATAGCTAATGTGGGTCAACGGCATGCCCTGACTTCTCGCCTGGGAGTAGTACCAACTCTGCGGGTCTCCGTTCCACAACGCTCTTGACTGCACCGCGATCAACTGGCCGATCTCCCCAGCGGTGATCCGGTCGCGCGCGGCTTCCCAGCAGGACTTGTAGCGGGCTTCGTAGCCTGCCTCCACAATCAGGTTGCGGGCAGCTGCAATCTCAGCAATGCGCTCCACTCCCTGCAGCGACGTGGAGATTGGCCCTCCCACCAGAACGGGAAGGTCATGAGCGAGCGCCCAGTCAACCATCTCGTCCTGCACTTCGTGGGGAACTTCAATCAGCAGGGCGTTGGGCTTAGCCTGCAGCAAGTCGCGATAGTCGCTGGTCCGGAAGTCGCAGTGGAGAGCTGCGGCCAGCTTTTCCGCGGTGGTTTGCCGTTTCGCTGCTACGCCGCAGATTTTGGTTCGGGGATCTTTAGAGAAGGCCGACGCGCGCTTTCCGGCCATCATGCCGGCTCCTATTACAGCCAAACGAATTTCGTGGGCCATGCTTATCGCTCCGCGTCAGCCAATTCGCCAGCGTCGTTCTTCGTCATTGGCTTGATCTTTGGTTCCGTCTGTGTTGCAGGCGCGCTGATTGACTGGTTCGGTGGTGCAGCTCCCGTCACCATGCGAATGACACAGCGGGCCATCAGGTAAACCAGACCGGCCAGAGAGAGCCAAAGCAGCCAATTGGATGGAGTTGGAAGCTGCCAGAGAATTGCAATATTCCCCATGGTCCAGATCGCCAGGACGCCGATGGTGAACGGCTTCCACTCTCGCGCCCGGAGAGGATGTAGAAACAACATGCCGGGAACGAACGTCGAGATAGCAAAGAAAACCACAAGGGCCAAATTGATCCAGGCCGGCGGGTGAAATACGTAAAGGTAAAAAGCCAGGACGTTCCACCACGCAGGAAAGCCGCGGAAATAGTAGTCCGGAGTTTTCTGGTCGAGGTTGGCGGAATGGTATTGGGAGGCCACGAGAATGAGTGCCGCAGCGAACAGACTCCAGTTCTCGGGTAAAAGATTGAGACGGTAGAAAAAGAGCGCCGGGACGATCACATAAGTGAGGTAATCCACGATCAGATCCAGGCTCACTCCGTCAATTCTCGGGAGCACTTCGCGCACGTGAACCAGCCGCGCGAGAGGACCATCTAACCCATCAATGACCAATGTAACCAGCATCCAGAGAAAGGCGGCTTTGGCATGTCCGTTTTCAACCGCCAGGAGCGCCAGTAATCCAAATAGCGCTCCACTCGCCGTAAAAAAATGGACGCCCCACGCCGCCAACCTGAGACCACCAGGATTTTTTCCCCGTTGCATGATTCAAATCTACTCGAATCGGTACCCTGGCGGAAGTCTGCTGTCACCCGGATTCCAACCGGGACCTTTAGGGCGCGTCCTATCCGCTTTGGCAAAGAAAGCTTCGTGATTTCCGCCTCCGATCCCGCCGATACGCTACCAGACCCTGCGTTGTCTATGAATCAATTTGGCAATCTGATATAAATTTACGCATGTCGTGGAGAATTTGACTGCTTATGAAAGCTTCTCCTGAGGGCGTCTCAGCGGCCCCTTCCAATTCCGGGCACCCAACCAACCTGACAAGCAGATCACGAGGACCTCGCAACAGTTTTCTTCCATTCAGCCGGCCAACCATAGAAGAAGATGAAATTGCCGAGGTAGTTGATTCGCTTCAATCTGGCTGGATCACCAGCGGTCCCAAAGTGGTTCGCTTCGAGGAAATGTTCTCCAAATATTTTGACGGCGCCGAGGCTGTTGCAGTCAACTCGGCAACCGCCGGACTGCACATTGTGCTTCACGCGCTGGGCATCGGAGCCGGCGACGAGGTGATTGTGCCGTCGATCACCTGGCCTTCTACAGCCAATGTAGTCGAGTTGCTTGGCGCCAAGGCGGTCTTTGCCGATGTCGATTCCAGTACATTGCAAATCGATCCGGCGGAAATCCCTCGCCTGGCCACATCGCGGACCCGCGCAGTGGTTCCGGTTCACTATGCGGGAGCCCCCGCGGATATCGATGAGATTCGCCGGTTGGCAGCTCAGAGGAACCTGTCAGTCATTGAAGACGCGGCCCATGCAGTGGGTACCGGCTACAGAGGGCGGCAGATTGGCTCCGACAGTTTTGCCGCGGTGTTCAGCTTTCATCCCATCAAAAATATCACCACAGGAGAGGGCGGCATGATTGTATGCCGCGATTCCGAGTTGGCCCGGCGGTTGCGCCTGCTGCGTTTCCACGGCACGTCCAAGGATGCGTGGCGGCGTTTTCAGGGACGTGGCCCGCAATACGAAGTGCTGGAACCCGGCTATAAATACAACATGCTCGATCTTCAGGCCGCCCTCGGTCTTCACCAGTTTCCCAAACTGCAACGCTTCAATTCGGAGCGCAGGCGGCTGGCTGCGTGGTATGGGGAAGCGCTGGCTTCCATTCCCGAAATTCTGCCTATCGGTTTAGTGCCGTATCCCGCAGATCATGCCTGGCATCTTTATGTGGTCCGGCTGAAGTCAGGCGGATTGACTGTGGACCGTGACAAATTCATTGACGGGCTGTCGCAGGAGAACATTGGGGCGGGGCTCCACTTTTCGGCGCTGCATCTGCATCCGTACTATCGTGATCGTTACCACTACCACGACGGCGATTTGCCGAGGGCTGAGGCTGCCGGGGCGTCAATCCTTTCTCTTCCTCTTTATCCTACTCTGACACATGAAGATCAGCAGGATGTGGTGGATGCTCTGGCGCGCGTAATTGCCCGGCACCGGCGGGCAGATTGAGCTGCAAGCGAATCATAGAAAGGACGGGTGTCCAGGGATGAAAGTTGTCATCATCGGCGTGAATGGTTTCATCGGTCACAGCCTTTTGGCGCGGATTCTGAATACCACCGACTGGGAGGTGTTTGGAACTGACCTTAACAGCGACCGCATCCAGCCCTGGCTCAACTCGTCGCGCTTTCATTTTGAGCAGGGTGACATCCGCAAATGCCGGAATTGGGTAAACCACCATGTGTGCATCGCCGATGTAGCCCTTCCGCTCGCCGCCTGTGCAAGGCCTTCTGAATATATCCGCGATCCGATCGCCATTTTTGAGCTGGATTTCGAGGAAAACCTGGGCATCGTCCGCGAATGTCTGCGGCATGACACCAGGGTCATATTTCCTTCCACCTCGGAGGTATATGGCATGTCGCGGGACATGCCTTTCAACGAAGAAACCAGCGCTTTCGTCTTTGGGCCAATCGCCAAGCAGCGCTGGATTTATGCCTCCTGTAAGCAACTGCTTGACAGGCTGCTCTGGGCTTACGGGGAGCAAGGATTGCAGTTCACCATTTTCCGCCCGTTTAACTGGTTCGGGCCGAACCTGGATAACGTCGATGCCCCAGGCCATGGCAGCTCACGGGTGGTGGCACAGTTTCTCGGCCACCTCTTGCGCCGCGAGACGATCCGCCTGGTCGAGGGCGGCCGGCAAAAGCGCTGCTTTACCTACATAGATGACGGTATTGATGCACTCATGCGCATTCTTGCCCAGAGAGACGAAACCACTGCGGGCCGGATTTTCAACATCGGCAACCCAGGCGCCCATGTTTCCATTCGGGACCTGGCCCACACCATGATCCGCGTCCTGTCTGAGTTTCCAGGGCACACAGAGATTGCGCAGAATGCAGCGATCCAGGAGATATCCGCAACTGAATATTATGGCGCTGGATACCAGGACACGGAGGACCGCGTTCCTGACATTACCAACATACGCACCGCGCTGGGCTGGTTCCCCCGCGTCTCGTTGACGGAAGGCCTGCGGCGCATGACGGCATTTTATCTGCAAGATCCCGCTGTGGCCTGTTCAGCAAACTCGGCTTCGGCAAGGCTGTCCATCTAATGCAGCCGTAGATCAACCCATTCATTCCGAAAGGAACGCTAATCCCGCGAATAGCAGGGGTGCGAAGGAATTCTATGACCAAAGGCCAGCATCAAGTTTCCCGCCGGGCGAGGGCACAAAACATGCGACAATAGTAAGGTGTTGCTCCCTCGGGAGTGGCTCGCGCATCTAACAAACGTGCACTCATGACCCAAAATCAGAATCTTTTCTTTCAGAAATTCGGCATTGCTCCTGCCGATCTTCAGCGATATCTGGCGGAGGCGCTTTCCGCGGGTGGCGACTATGCTGACCTTTACTTCGAATATCTCACCAGTACCTCCATCAGCGTTGATGAATCAATCGTGAAATCCGCGAGTCAGGGGATTTCAGCCGGATGCGGAGTGCGCGTGCTGGCCGGCGACCGCACCGGATACGCCTATACGGACGATCTTGCGCCGGAAAAAATCCTGCGTGCCGCTCGCACCGCTGCTTTGATTGCCCGTGGGCCATCGCAACAATCCGTACAGGGATTCAAGGAGAGCAGGGCGCACCAGCTATATCAAGTCGCTTCGCCATCCGTGGATGCCGACGTGAGCGCCAAGCTGGAACTGGTGATGCGTGCGGACAAAGCCGCGCGAGCCTACGATCCGCGCATCGTACAGGTACGTGGCTCTTATGCCGACGAGCTTCGGCAGATCCTGGTGGTTGGTTCGGATGGAACTTTTGCCACCGATGTCCAGCCGCTCGCGCGTTTCAATGTTCTTTGTATTGCCAAGGCCGGCGAGAATTCCTCCCGGGGCAGTTCAGGCGGAGGCGGCCGCGTCAGCATCGATTACTTCCTGACGGAAAAAACTCCTGAATCGTTCGCCAAAGAGTCTGCGCGGCAAGCCATTATCCAGCTGGACGCACGGGAAGCGCCTGCGGGCGAGATGGAAGTGGTGCTTGGCCCGGGTTGGCCCGGAATCCTGCTGCATGAGGCCATCGGGCACGGCCTGGAAGCTGACTTCAACCGCAAAGGCACATCTGCTTTCAGCGGATTGATCGGCAAACGCGTGGCTTCAGAGAAATGCACGGTTGTGGACAATGGTACGTTGCCTTCTCGCCGCGGCTCCATCAACGTGGATGATGAAGGCTCCCCGACTCAGGAAACTGTGCTCATTGAGAAAGGAATTCTCAAGGGTTATTTGAGTGACAAACTCTCTTCCCGGCTGATGGGAATGCCGGACACCGGCAACGGACGCCGTGAAAGTTACGAGCATATCCCCATGCCCAGGATGACCAACACATACATGCTTTCGGGTGAGGACAATCCAGAAGACATTCTCCGTTCGGTCAAGCGTGGGGTGTATGCCGTGAATTTTGGCGGCGGTCAAGTCGACATTACCAACGGAAAATTTGTCTTTTCCGCTTCGGAAGCTTATCTCATAGAAGACGGTCACGTGACTGCGCCGCTCAAGAATTGCAGTTTGATTGGCAATGGTCCGGATGCGCTGACCAAGGTTTCCATGGTGGGCAACGACCTTATGCTCGATGAAGGGGTAGGCACCTGCGGCAAGGACGGCCAGTCCGTTCCCGTAGGTGTGGGCATTCCCACTCTCAAGCTGGACAGTATGACCGTGGGCGGTACTGCCCGCTAGTTTGCCATGGCTACATATTCTGAGGTTCTCTCCGTAACAGAAACCGATTTGCGGGATCTCGCAACCGATGTTGTCGCCCGTGCGATGAAGGCCGGCGCCACGGGGGCTGAGGTTGTGGTTCGCGAGGGCTCGGAATTCTCGACGCTCGTTCGCCGGGGGCAGGTGGAGACCCTGAAAGAATCAGGATCGCGCGCCATGGGTCTGCGCGCATTTCTTGGTCAACGGGCTGCCAGCACCTATTCGAGCGATTTCAGCCTGGAAGGAATAGAGCGGCTGGTCAAAGGAGCGTTGGACCTGGCCCATGTCACCTCTGAAGATCCTTACGCCGGACTGCCTGATCCATCGTTGCTGGGTTCTCTCCCTGGCGATCTGAAGCTCTACTACGAGGATGTTTACTCGCTTCCTCCGGAGCAGCGGATTGACTGGGCCCGCCGAGCGGAGGCCGCGGCGTTAAGCGCCGATCCGCGCATCAAGAACTCTGATGGTGGCTCTTTTGACGCCGCCACTGGCTGCAAAGTCCTGGCGAATTCGCTGGGATTTGTAGGCGAGTACAAGCGCTCGTCCTGTTCGGTTAGCGCTATTCCCATAGCTCAGGACGAGAATGGGGCGATGCAGCGGGACTACTGGTACTCCTCCGCGCGCACATTGACGAAATTGGAGTCACCCGAATCCGTGGGAAGGAAGGCTGCTGAGCGTACCGTGCGCCGCCTGGGAGCCCACAAGATTGCTTCCACGCGGGTACCGCTGGTATTTGATTCTGAGAACGCCCGGTCGCTTCTGGATAACATTTTTGACGCCGTCAATGGCGATGCCATTTACAGGCAGTCGTCTTTCCTGGAAGGCAAACTCGGCCAGAAAATTGCCTCGGAAAACGTGACCATTGTGGATGATGGCACAATTCCGGGCGGCTTTGGAACTTCCCCCTTCGATGGTGAAGGAGTTCCCAGCCGCCGCACTGTGGTCATTGAAAAGGGAATTCTGAAGTCGTATCTTCTGAATACTTACACTGCCAAAAAGCTGGGATTGCAAACCACCGGCAATGCCGCTCGAGGGTTGGCGGGAAATCCAGGCATCGGATACAACAACTTCTTTTTGCAAAGAGGCGCGCGCACTGCGGAGCAGATCATCTCCGATATCAAGCAAGGCCTGTACGTCATCGATCTGCTCGGTTTCGGCGTGAATCTTGTGACTGGGGATTACTCCCGGGGAGTCACTGGAATCTGGATCGAGAACGGCGAACTCACCTATCCTGTAGAGGAGATCACTGTAGCCGGCAATCTCAAGCAGATGCTGAACAACATTTCAGAAATCGGCAGTGACCTGGAGTTTCGCTCCGCCCTCGCATGCCCCACCCTGCGCATTGACGGCATGACCATTGCCGGCGAGTAAGCCTCTGCACTGGCTTTGGAACACAAACGCCTGAGTGGCCGTCTAATAAGTCTAAAGGAACCTGCCCGGTAGTAGAATCGGAACGGAATGGCCGACGCTGAACAAAAACCAACCACCACCGACGGACCCTTCGGTTCTGCCGGCAGTGAGCAAGAAGACGGTAGGAACTGGGTTCCGATGGCCGTGGGCGTTGCCCTGGTCATTGTGGCAGTCGCGCTTATCGTTATCTTTGCCCGCAATTCAACCTCTCCCAACCCGCCGGATCCCTACGCAGCCAAACTGCAGATTTCGAATTTGCACATGGAGACTGCAGAGAACTTTGCCGGAGGCTCCGTTACCTACATTGAAGGCACGCTCGCCAATACCGGGGATAGAAAAGTTACAAGCGCCCGTGTTGAGGTGGTCTTTAAGAATTCGCTGGGCGAACTGGTCCAGGACGAGCGCTCGCTGCCCGTCATGGTGCTACAGCCCGATACCCCAATCGTAGACTATGGCCCCCTGGATCGTGCCCCAATTGGCCCCGGCCGGGCACGTGACTTCCGTCTTACCCTGGAGCACATCACCAGGGATTGGGACGGACAGATTCCACAAATCAAAGTGGTGGCTGTAAGCGGCTCTTAGCTTTTGGCTCTTGGCCATTAGCCGTTGGTTCAACCGCACGGAATATTCCATCCCCCTTTCCCGGATCTCCGCCTTAGTTTCCCAATCGCCGGATCACCCTCGATCACGCGCGATCCCCCCGGCGACGTGGATCTCCCGATTTCACGATGCTTTAGGCCGTTATGCACGCGATTACGAGAATTTTGTACTCGTTACGGCAAAGGCAGGATCGTCGTCTCCGAGAATTGGGTAATCGGGTAATTTGGTAATTGAGTAATTGAAAATCAAAGGCGAAAATCCTGATCTGCAATGGATATCAAGGCGAAGCCTTGGTTAGTTAGAATGGTCTTTGATGTCAGCAACTAAGACAGTCCGCCTCACGGAGCACGTAAAAGCTGCGGGTTGAGCGAGCAAGCTGAGTCCGGCGGTGCTGGACGCGGTGCTTGGGAAATTAGCCCGGCAGGATGATCCTAACGTGCTGGTTGGCTTTGATACAGCCGACGATGCCGGAGTGTATCGTATTTCTGCCGAGCAGGCGCTGGTCCAAACCGTGGACTTCTTCACCCCGGTCGTCGACGACCCCTATACCTTTGGCCAGATCGCAGCCACCAACGCTCTGAGCGACGTTTATGCCATGGGTGGACGCCCGCTCAGTGCGCTTGCCATTGTCTGCTTCCCGGAAAAAGAGGACACCGCAATCCTGGAGCAAATCCTTTCCGGCGGACTCGCAAAAATGATGGAGGCCAACTGCACGGTGGTTGGCGGGCACAGCGTGCGCGATCCTGAAATCAAGTTTGGCTATGCCGTCACTGGCCTCATCCATCCCGATCGCGTGCTTACCAATTCCAATGCCCAGGTTCTCGATGCCTTGATCCTCACCAAGCCCCTGGGTACAGGCGTGATCTCTACCGCCATCAAGAAGGGTGTAGCTGAACCGGCGTGGATCAAGAGCGCCATCCAGGCCATGACCACATTGAATCGTGCAGCAGCGGAACTTGCTGCCAGCGGCAAGTTTCGCGTGCACGCCGCCACGGACATCACTGGGTTTGGTCTGATTGGACATGCACGGGAGATGGCGATAGGTAGCGGCGTCACCATCCACCTTTATTCCGCCGGCGTTCCGTTACTTGAGGGAGCATTAGATTGCGTCCGTGCCGGATACGTTCCCGGTGGGGTAAAGAGCAACCGCGAGTTTGCTGAGTGTGCGGTGGGCTATGACTCGGGCATTCCGGAAGAGATGAAAACCATCCTTTTCGATCCTCAAACTGCGGGGGGCCTGCTCCTGTCCGTTGCCCGCGAGGATGCTGCCCCCTTGCTCAAGGCGCTGAGAGCCACGGGTGTTCCCGCCGCGGAAATAGGAGAGATTCTGCCGGAGAGCAAGCCGCTCATACACGTGTCGTAATTACGCTGATTGACGCCCTTCCACGGTCATGAGCAACACAATCGCCGCCGTAGCCAGCCTGCGGTCGAGCGTCCGCCCGGGATCATTGGAGAAGTCCGCCTCCATCCTGGGCACAAAGAAATTCAGCTTTTGCCGGGCGCTCCCCACTTGCTGCCCGCGGACCTCAAAGCTGTAACTTTGTGGAACCAGATTGGTGATAAAGCGGCGCAGCAGGGCCAGAAATGTGGACCCTTCCTGAATCCGGCCAATCTCCTGATCGTTGGCGTCTACAATAGTCCATTCGGCGCGAACCAGCGACTTCCAGCCCCGCCTCTTCAGTACGCCAACCTTCTGGTGGTTGATGGAGTCGGTGACGTCGAAAGCTGCGCCCCAGTCAATGATTTTGCGGGCCTTGATGGTTAGCAACTCCATGGAGAGAGTTTCATCCGTAAAAACCCGGATGTCATCCTTCCAGGTAAATACTTTCTTGCGCAGGAAAGCCAGTGTGTTTCCATCCAGGTCCAAAAAATAGAACTGTGGCGACAAGGTGAAGATCTTCTGCCGCGCGATGAAGCGGTCCTGCTGGAATATGGCGGCGCTGATCGGCGCAGATTGTGCGGAGCTGCCCCACATCGGTGACGCCAAGTGAATACCTCCTCGGGAGGGTCGTGAACCACGGGAAGGACGTTACAACGAATTTACCCTGCACAGACGATGGATACAAGAAAAATCCAAAGTTCCTGGCTGCCCAATTTCTGCCACAAAAAATAAGGGCAGCCGAAGCCGCCCTTACTTCTCAATAGCTCGAGTCTTACGCCGGCGAAGGCTTTCCCGGAACAATACTGGGCGAGCGTCCCGGCTCGGGTTTGAGCACCTGTTGCACTCCGTCCTCGCCTGACTTCTGCGGCGGCATAACCTTTGCCGGAAGCGGTTTGCCTTCCAGGATCAGCTTAAGCTCCGCAGCGTCCAGCACCTCGCGCTCCAGCAGTGCTTCGGCAATCCGGGCCAGTTTGTCCTTGTTCTCCTCAATCAACTTCTTGGCGCTGTCATAGCCGGTGTTCACAATGCGCCGTACCTCAGCATCGATCTGCCGTGCGGTTTCTTCACTGAAATCACGATGCTGCGCCAACTCACGTCCCAGGAAGATCTGCTCTTCTTTCTTGCCGAAAGTCAGCGGGCCAAGGCCGCTCATTCCCCACTCACAGACCATCTTGCGCGCCATCTCCGTAGCCCGTTCAATATCGTTGCCGGCTCCGGTGGATGTCTGGTTCAGGAAAATCTCTTCCGCCAAGCGCCCGCCCATCATCACGGCAATCTGTGTGGCCAGGTAGTCCTTGGTGTAATTGTGTTTGTCTGTTTCCGGGAGCTGCATGGTCACGCCCAACGCCATGCCTCTGGGAATAATGGTTACCTTGTGCAAAGGATCGGCAAAGGGCATCATGGCTGCTACCAATGCGTGTCCGGCCTCATGGTAGGCAGTTACCTTCTTTTCTTCTTCGGTCAGCAACATGCTCTTGCGTTCCGCGCCCATCAATACCTTGTCCTTGGCCAACTCAAAGTCATACATGAGCACAGCCTTGCGGTTATTGCGGGCGGCATTCAACGCGGCCTCATTGACCATGTTGGAGAGCTCCGCACCGGAGAAACCCGGGGTACCGCGGGCCAGGATGGAGAGATCAACATCATCAGCCAATGGAATCTTGCGAATATGCACACGCAGAATCTCTTCACGTCCGCGCACATCTGGCAACGGGACTACGACCCGGCGGTCAAAACGTCCAGGCCGCAGCAACGCCGGATCAAGCACATCAGGACGGTTGGTGGCGGCTATCAGGATCACGCCTTCGTTGGATTCAAATCCGTCCATCTCCACCAGCAACTGGTTCAAGGTTTGCTCGCGCTCATCGTGCCCACCGCCCAATCCGGCGCCGCGATGGCGGCCCACAGCGTCGATTTCATCGATGAAAATGATGCAGGGAGCGTTCTTTTTGCCCTGTTCAAACAGGTCACGCACGCGGCTCGCGCCCACGCCAACAAACATCTCCACAAAGTCCGAACCGGAAATGCTGAAGAACGGGACATTGGCTTCCCCGGCCACCGCGCGCGCCAAAAGGGTTTTGCCGGTCCCAGGATGTCCGACCAGCAACACACCCTTGGGAATTCTTCCGCCCAGCTTCTGGAACTTCTGCGCCTCGCGCAGGAATTCGATGATCTCTCGCAGCTCTTCCTTGGCTTCATCCACTCCGGCCACGTCTTTGAACGTGACCTTCTTCTGCTGCATGGAGAGCAGCCTGGCGCGGCTCTTGCCGAAACTCAAAGCTTTGTTGCCGCCAGTCTGCATCTGGCGGATCATAATGAACCACAACACACCCAGCAGTATCACCGGTGACAGTTGCACCAGCCACATAGACCATTGAGTACCCTGGTTGTCCTTGAATGTGACGCTCACTCCCTTTTCCGTCAGAGCCTTCAGCATCTCAGGGTTGTTGGCCTGGAGAATCAAATGGAACTGGCTCTTGTCCTTCTTATGCCCCTGTGCTTCGTTCCCCAGAATCGTGACATCGCTGACATTGCCACTGTTCACGTCTGCCATGAACTGGGTGTACGAGGGCTCTGATTGTTTGGCGCCATTAGCTCCCTGAGAGATCATCCTCCACAGAACCAGGCCAACTGCAATCAAAGTCACCCACAGGATCACCGTTTTAAATGTAGAGTTCACCTGAATAAGCTCCTAACCTTAGGTACGGTAGTGCCACGCTTTGGCACATCTTTCAACAGACTTGAGGATTGTATCCCGCCGGTTTGTTCCATCGCACGATTGTTCTTTTATTTAAAGACGCTGCCGGGCGGGAAAAGTTAATTATATTAAGCCTCGAATCCGAAGGCCCCCGGGAAAAGGGCCAATCCTTCAATTAGATGCAGGGCAGAAAGCCGCGATCTAAAATCCCACTCCTAGATTCTATACCCTTTCGCCGGGCTTTTGGTTCCAGAAAACTGCTTAGCTCGAGACTGGTTTATGGCTTTCCGCCCGTGTCGCAAGATAGGGTAAATTGCGGCCCAGGTGGGGTGCGCCCAGACCATAGCCTACGACAAAACTCTCATTCATTAGAAAACCAAAGTAATCAGGCTGCAGGGAGACCCGGCGGGCGGATTGCTTGTCCAGAAGCGCCGCCATCTTCACGCTCGCCGCCCCGCGCCCCGCCAGGTTGCGCATTAGAAACTCGCTGGTAATGCCGGACTGGACCAACGCCTCCACCAGCAGCACATGGTGGCCCTGAACGTCCACCTCGGGGCTGAAGAAAATCTGAGTCATAGCGGAGCTGGTGTCCTGGAATTGCGGTTTCACAAACTGGCAGACCACGGGCACCTCAAGTTCGCGCACCAGGTCTGCCATGAAAATGAAGCCATTTTCCAGCACGCAGACCACGTGCAAGGTCCTTCCTCGGTAATCGGCGGAAATCTGCCGGGCCATCTCCAGCACGCGTTTCCGGATCTGGTCTGCTTGCAGCAGTACCCTGGGATATTCGTGCAGTAAGTTCACCTTGTCCAATTCAGAAGCCCCCCTAAGCCAATCCAACTTCCTCAATCAAAACCGCTTCGCCAGACTGGACGGCAAATGCCTGCGGCGCCGGGAATCCGCGCATCCAAACGATCTCACCGGAGCTCTCAATCACCGGCCAGGTCTTGCGCTCTGCCGGAGAAACCTCGCGGCCCAGTCGCCCTGGCTGCAACAGTTCTTTCACTTTCTTGGGGGATCGCGTATGCGCCGGAAAAAACCGGTCACCCGCGTGCCAGTTCCTGATCGTCAATTCCGGGGCCAGCAAGGAACGGTTCAATAGCCCGGAATTATATCGTGGAACTTTCTCGTCCCCATTCAAAATCAGCACTTCAGCGCGGATCGTAGTGCCCAACTCGGTTACCACAACCTGCCCGGGCACCTCCAGGCAATAGCTGTAGCTGGCGGCTCCAGGCACCTCCTCGCGGCAGCTAATCTGCAACTCCCGAAGGGAGCTGCGCGCCACCAGCCCGCCGGGCAGCTCCAGTTCTTTGGCCACCCTGGTGCGCTTTGCAAAAAGAAGCAGTTCCTGGATGTGCTTGAATTCCCACGCCACGCCAAACTGGTCCCCGACGGCCCGCAACAGCCTCCTTTGCGTCGCCAGCGGCAAAGACTGCAGTGCTGTAAGGTCCAGAGCGAGTGTGGTTTGCTGGCGGTTGCTGCGGCCACTGCGGCTCGGTTTCCCGCAACGGACGAGTCTTGCCATCAGCCCAGTCAGCTCTTCTTGCCAATACTCCTCTTCCTCCCGCGCCACCTCTGCCAGCTCTGCCAGGGTTTGCCGGACCGACGGATTGTAGTCCCGCTGCAGCACCGGCAGCAGCTCATGGCGAACCCTGTTTCTCGCGTGCCGCAAATCCCTGTTGGTAGAATCCTCACGCCACGGCTGCTTGAGCCCCTGGAGATAAGCCTCCACTTCCTGTCGGGTCACCGTTAGCAGTGGCCTGATCAGCGCTTTTTGCCGGTGCCAGGGAGAAATCCCCGCCAGCCCGCGTGTGCCCGCTCCCCGTAAGAGACGCATCAACACCGTTTCTGCCTGGTCATCCTGAGTGTGAGCGGTGGCGATTTTGTCCAATTTCCTCTCGCCAGCAAGTTCGGCCAACCAGGCATGGCGCAGCTCCCGCGCCGCGGTCTCCAGGCTCATCCGGTGCTCTCGCGCATACGCCGGAGCGTCACCCGAACTTGAGTAAAACTCCAAGTCGAATTCCTGGGCCAGATTCCTCACGAACTGTTCATCCGAATCTGCCTCTGCACCCCGGATCATGTGATTGAAATGCGCAACAAACAGCACAACTCCCAACCGCTCGCGCAGCTCCAGCAGAACCCGCAGCAAAGCCACTGAATCTGCTCCGCCGGAGACAGCCACTGCCACCCGCTCTCCCGGCGCAATCAGCTCGTGCTCCTGGATATATCTATCGACCTTCGCAATCATGGCTTAATCGTATTGCTTCCAAGACTGGACGTTTAGACCCCTTCCAACACCTTTAGACACCGTAAGCAGGAGGGTTGGCAATGTTGTTATACTTTTTACCCCTTATGAAGGTAGTCGCAATCATACCTGCTGCTGGCCTGGGGACGCGCATGGCCCCCGGCGGAAAGCGGGCCCAGCCCTCCAAACAATTCTTTGAAATCGATGGGGCGCCCATCTTGATCCACACGCTGCGGGTCTTCGCCCGCAATAAACAAGTGAGCCAGATTCTTGTGGCCCTGCGCCGGAACGAGATGGAACGCTTCAGCCGTCAGCTGGAAGAAGAAAGACTTGCGGCCAAGGTGGAGATGGTGGAGGGTGGCGAGCACCGGCAGGAATCCGTAGCCAACGCGCTGGCCAGCGTTAAAGCCGCCAAAGACGATATCGTGCTGGTGCACGATGCCGTGCGGCCCTTTGTGGACGATGAGATCATTGGCAATGTAATTCGTGAAGTGGAAAAGCACGGCGCAGCCATCGCCGGTTTGCCCGCGGTGGACACCATCAAGCAGGTGGAACGGGCGGCCGAGGGCGCGCTCATCACCTCAACCATCCCTAGGGAGCGCATCGTGCAGGCCCAGACCCCGCAAGGTTTCCGCTATGAACTGATCAAGAAGGCCTTTGATAGCGCAGCCGCGGACGGCTTTGTCGGTACTGACGAAGCGTCACTGGTCGAGCGGCTGGGAGCGGATGTCTGGGTCGTTATGGGCTCCGCCCGCAACATCAAGATCACCACGCCAGCCGACCTGGAACTGGCCGAGTTCCTCTTAGCGCAGGCAAATCGAAGAACAACAAACCTGGCTGGATAAAAAACCTTACCGGTGATGACGCTGATCAACTGATTTGCACGGATTAATATGGAGAAGAACCCAAACTACAAGCACTCTGAATTGAGTGAAGTCATCATTGGAGTTTTCTACGATGTGTATAACGAGCTTGGATTCGGATTCCTGGAGTCCGTGTATCGAAAGTCCTTTGCTCTCGCCTTGCGCGCCAAAGGTCCCAGGGTGAAGGAGGAACTTCCGATTTCGGTTTATTTCCGGGGCACAAACGTTGGTGATTTCAAAGCTGATCTCGTGGTGAATGATTTGATTCTGGTTGAGTTAAAGACCGCCGACACCCTGGCCATGCCCCATGAGGCCCAGGTCTTGAACTACTTGCGTGCGACATCGCTTGAAGTTGGACTTCTCTTTAATTTTGGCCCAAAACCTCAACTTCGCCGTTTGCTTTTCGATAACGAACGAAAGAAGGCGAGATCGCGCCATGTAGGAGACTCTTAAATAGTTCCTAAGAGATCATTTTCATCAGTGTTAATCACCGGTAAGGTTTTTCTAATGTCTAAATGGTGAACAATGCGAATTGGTTACGGCTGGGACTCACACGAATTCAAAACGGGCGTGCCTCTAAAAATTGGCGGCGTTGAAGTTCCTCATGCCAAAGGCCTCTCCGGCCACTCCGACGGTGATGTCCTGCTCCACGCCCTCACTGATGCATTGCTGGGCGCGGTTGCTGCAGGCGATATTGGCGGCTACTTTCCGCCCTCGGACCCCAGGTGGAAGGGTGCGGACTCTGCCATCTTCCTTCAGGAAGCGCTCAAGCAGGTCCATGCTGCCGGCTATCAAGTAGTCAATGTGGATTCAACTTTGGTCCTGGCCGAACCTAAAATCGGCCCGCACAGTGGCCGGATTCAGTCCCGGGTTGCCGAGCTTCTCGGCGTTAAGGCTGGCCAGGTGGGAATCAAGGCCAAGACTCCGGAAGGCATGGGGACGGATAACGCCGCGATCGCGCATGTGGTAGTCCTGCTCCAGCCCGGCAACGTTTCCAAGAGGAAGAAAAAGAAGAAAAGGTGAGGAAGGATGCAGAATCGGAAAATTTTCTGGTTGCTGGTGCTTGTGGGACTTGCCGCAGCCGTTGCCGGCATCTTGATGAAACTCCTGGGCAGCCCTTCGCTATACGATGCGTCCAGGATCGTCGGCTGGGGCGGTATAGCCGTGATTCTGATCGCCCGTATATTCTTTAGGGGACGAAGATCCCAGCAGACTTCTCCGCCGAGGGTCTAGCATCGATCCGTGTTGATCAGTGTCGAGGAATTTGCGGTTACATCCCGGTCCAGATCCTGGTGGCCTCGGCCAGGCAGATGAAGATTCCAATTCCAAAATACAGGTTTTCCGCCGTAAGGTCGCTGGGTGGGGCTGGCAGAGAGATGCCGCGCTGGCGGAAGTAACTATCAAGGGCCCGTTCCTGGCGCATGATCTGGATCGCAATGGGACGATGAAACACCGCAATCATTACGCCCAGCAGCAGTCTTGTGACCTCTACCACCATACAAGTGAAATCTAAGCATTGCACTCGCGGCGCGCAATCGGTAGAAAAACCTAGTGAATGGCAGAAATCTTTGCCTGAACGGCGCCTTTCGAGCATGCTAGAATTCACTATAGTCCTTGTATTCCAATGAATTCTGATCTTGAAAAACTGATCGAACTGGAAAAGGCCGACCGCGAAATCGGCCGCCTGAACGATGAAGTGGCCGCCCTGCCCAGGCGCGTAGCTGCTATTGAAGAGAAGCTGGCCGACGACAAGGCCGCCGTGGAGCACGCCAAAACCGCCATTAAGAGCAATGAGGCCGCCCGCCGCAAGCTGGAATCCGAGATTCAGGCCGCCCAGCAGAAGATTATCAAGTACCGCGAACAGTCCTCCAGCGTGAAAACCAATGAAGAATACAGGGCCCTGATGCATGAGGTGGAATTTGCCGAAAAGCAGATCAGCGGCTGCGAGGACAAGATCCTGGAACATATGATCGCCCTGGAATCGGAAGAAAAGGCGCTCAAAACGGCGGAAGCTCAGATGAAAGCTGAAACCGCTGAGGTCGAGAAGGAAAAGGAACAGGCGCGCATTCGCACCGCCGAAGATGAAAAGCTGCTCGGCGCTCTCGGAGAAAAGCGCAACCAGTTGCGTTCCGGCGTCGGTGATAGCGCCCTGGCCCACTATGACCGGGTCATGCGGCAACGGAAGTCCGCCATCGCCGAGGCGCGGGGCCAGAAATGCATGTCCTGCTTTGTGATGCTCCGTCCGCAGATCTGGGAGGACATACGCACCAACGAGCAAATCATCACCTGCAGCTCCTGCGGCCGAATTGTTTACTACGATCCTGCCAACGAACCTCCCCCCGAACCGCCGGCGAATAATAAGAAGAAAGCCAAATCTCAGCCCGCCGCGGCTGAAGCTGAGGTCGCGCCCGCTCCCGCCCAGCAATAGCTTTTCCTGTATGCTGTCTGCCAGATGGCAGAACTCTCTTCTTCGCTTCCTAAAATCATCATCAATGCCCGTGCCGCCAGCCGGCTGCGCTCCGGTCACGTCTGGGTTTACGAGTCGGACGTTCTCACCAAACAGAATGCGCAGCCCGGAGCGCTCGTCCATATAGTCGATGCCAAGGGCAAATTGCTGGGATCGGCGCTCTACAGCAGCAGCTCCCAGATTACCCTCCGTCTCCTCACGCGAGAGGCTCTGGCCGGTGAAGATGATCTGCTTCAACTCACCGCCAAGCGCCTGGAAGAGGCTGTCGCCTATCGCCGGCGCATTGTCCGCAACTCAAATGGTTACCGCATGGTCTTCAGTGAGGCCGATCGGCTTCCAGGGCTGATCGTGGACCGCTATAACGACCTGTATACCGTCCAGATTCTTACCCAGGCCTGGGACCAGCCGGAGCGAAAGGCATCTATAGTCCGCCGAATGCAGGAGCTTACCGGCGCGGAGCACATTGTGGAACGCGTGGACGAGCGTATTCGCGAACTGGAGCAACTGCCGCAGCTTGTTCCGGGAGTGCTCCACGGCAACCGCAGCCAGACCACCTTCACCATGAATGATGTCCAGTTTCATTACGATGCCCTGGGTGGCCAGAAGACTGGCGCATTCCTGGATCAGCGGGAGAACTATGCCGCCGCAGCCGCCTGGTGCCAGGGTGAGGCCCTTGACGTCTGCACCTATCAGGGAGGCTTTGCCCTCCATCTAGCCAGGACGTGCGAGAAGGTCACCGCCATCGACATCTCGCGCGAAGCGCTGGAAATTGCCGAGCGGAATGAGAAGCTGAATGCCGCGTCCAACAAGAGTGAAATTGAGTGGATGGAAGCCAATGCCTTCGATCTGCTCAAAGACTACTCCGCCATTGGCCGGCAATATGACAGCATCGTGCTCGATCCGCCCGCATTCGCCCGCTCCAAACGCAATCTGGAGGCAGCCATGCGCGGCTACAAGGAACTGAACCTGCGCGCGCTCAAAATGCTGCGGCCCAATGGAATCCTGGTCAGCTGCTCCTGTTCTTTTCACGTCAGCGAGGCGGATTTTATTGAGGTAGTCACCTCCGCTGCCGTCGATGCCCACCGCTCAGTTCGAATCCTGGAAAAGCGCACCCAGGCCGTCGACCATCCGATCCTCATGGGAGTCCCGGAAAGCTACTATCTGAAGTGCCTGATCTGCTCTGTGGCGTAGGCCTTTAAACTATGCGGTTCAGCCTTGAGAACGTATACTAGTGCTAGACAAGGTGTCCCGTTGATGAAGCCCAGAGATCTAAGCGTGGTTCTGAAGGATGCTCCGGCCGGGGAATGGATCGCCCCGTCCCTCGACGAGACTCGCATTGTCGGGCATGGTAAGACAATTGATGAGGCCGTCAAGGACGCCAAGCAGGCTGGGGAGCATGAGCACATCCTTATCAGAATGCCTCTTCCTAACGTTGGCATAGCCGCATCAATTGCTTAACCGTCAAGGGACTGAATGCGCTACCTCTATACTCGGATAGCCGTATCTGTCCCGTTGCGACCGTATCTTCGAATTGTTCTCCGTAACGGATTTTCAACCACTCCACCACTGTATGGCTTGGTGGATTCTGGAGCAGACTACTCAATTTTTCCATACGACCTAGCGTAGCGGTATCTGAATCTGGATTTGACGAATGCGCCGATATGGAATTTTCAGGGTACGACTGGCAAGCCTCAGTTCGCGTACCTTGTCACCGTCGAGGTGAACATTCTGAATGAAAACCTCACAGCGGCAGATTTTCAGTTCAGCGCTAAAGTAGGTTTCTGTGAGGACTTCATGTTTGGGGGTGGCGCTTTGTTGGGTCAGAATGGATTTATGTCTGAATTCAAGATTACCTTCAATCAGCCCGAGAGCTTCTTTGAGCTCGAAGCGTATCAGCCAGCCCTTTTACAAAGAACATGAGTCGATCTCTGTGGTGACTCTACCCTTTCACGTTCTTTCCGCCCGGCCTGTTCCAATCCTGAAGTGCCTGATCTGCTCCGTCGCGTAGGTTTATAACTTTAAGCCATTGAAAATAAACAAAATATTCCTATATTTTGGTGCTTGACAATAACGCGCTAAGATTTTATGATTCGACTGTACTAAGAATTTATCTAAAGCGTTGGAATCATAAACTTTCAATTCATTTTTTGGAGGAACTACCATGACAACCATCACCAGAATTGACCCTTTCCGCGAACTGGCGAACCTGTTCGAGAATTTTGCCGAGGGAACAGGCAAAGACCAGCTCACCGCCGGCTCCTTTGTCCCCCCGGTGGACGTTTACGAGGACGAGCACGACTTAGTGCTGAAACTCGAAGTCCCGGGCGTGGACGAGGCGAAAATCGATATCCAGGTTGAAAACAACACCCTCACCGTAAAAGGCGAGAGGACCTTCGAGAAGGAAGAAAAGGAAGAGAACTTCCATCGCATTGAGCGCCGGTATGGCTCCTTCCTGCGCACCTTCCGCCTGCCCAACACCGTGGACAGCGAGAAAATCGAAGCCCACTATGACAAGGGCGTGCTGAAGATCTCCGTGGCCAAGAAGGCTGAGGCCAAGCCGAAGCAGATCAAGGTTGGCGTCACCAATGTCGCAAAGACCATCGAAGGGTGAAGCGCAAGTATCACCTGGTTGAACAGATTCAAGGTTGAACAGTAAGGTTGAATAGAAATTCGAAGCAGACGGGAGATGAAGGCTGTCTCCCGTTTCTTTTGTGCGCGTCATTTCGTCCTCAAAATAAACTCTTCATCGAGGACGATAATGTGAGAGCAGGACGCAGCATTCGTCCGGTGCGCGAATCCTTAGAAGACTAAGAACATGCGACTCCAGGGGAACAATGAGAGTCTAAAGGTATCAGTTAGGAGCAAACAAAATGGCAATTCGTTGGGACAAACTTACGATCAAGGCGCAGGAAGCGATTCAGCAGGCGACTGAGGTTGCCTCGCAACATGGCAACCCCGAGCTGCTTCCCGTACATGTGTTGACTGCTCTGGTACAGGATAAAGAAGGCATTGTTGTGCCTGTACTCGGCAAGTTGGGGGCCAACCCAGCCACCATTGAAGCCCAGTCCCTGGAGCGTATTGGCCGCCTGCCCAAAGTATCAGGCGAAGGAGCGCAGCCTCATCTCTCTGCCACCGCGCAAAAACTGCTGGATCAGGCTTTTAAAGAAGCCGACAAATTCAAGGATGAGTATGTCTCCACCGAACACCTGCTCCTGGCCTCCGCGCAGGAAAAGAGTGACGCCCGCGAGATTCTCTCCGCGGCCGGCGCCACCTATGACGCAATTCTGAAAGCCCTCACCTCCGTCCGTGGATCGCAGCGCGTAACCGACCAGAATCCTGAAGGCAAATTCCAGGCCTTGGAACGCTATGCCAAGGACCTGACCGAACTGGCCCGCCGGGGCAAACTCGATCCCGTAATCGGACGCGATGAGGAGATTCGCCGCGTGGTGCAGGTGCTCTCCCGCCGCACCAAGAACAATCCGGTGCTGATCGGAGAACCGGGCGTGGGCAAGACGGCCATAGTGGAAGGCCTGGCCCAGCGGATCATCTCCGGCGATGTGCCGGAGATCCTGAAAAACAAGCGCGTAGTGTCTTTGGATTTAGGCTCCATGCTGGCCGGCGCCAAGTATCGCGGCGAATTTGAAGACCGCCTCAAGGCGGTCCTCAAGGAGATCGAGGACTCCAACGGCAAGATTGTTTTGTTCATTGACGAGTTGCACACTCTGGTGGGCGCGGGCGCTGCCGAAGGCGCAATCGATGCCAGCAACATGCTCAAGCCGGCGCTGGCCCGGGGCGAGCTGCGCGCCATCGGCGCCACCACTCTGAACGAGTACCGCAAATACATCGAAAAGGATGCGGCGCTGGAGCGGCGCTTCCAGATCGTATTTGTGGGCGAACCGAACGTCGAGGACACTATCTCCATCCTGCGCGGCTTGAAAGAAAAATATGAAGTACACCACGGCGTGCGCATCAAAGATTCGGCCATCGTCGCGGCGGCCACCCTCTCCCATCGCTACATCTCCGACCGTTTCCTGCCTGACAAGGCCATTGATCTGATTGACGAGGCCGCAGCCTCGCTGCGCATCCAGATTGACTCCATGCCCACCGAGATTGACCAGCTCGAGCGCAAAGCCACGCAGCTGGAAATCGAAAAGCAGGCGCTGAAGAAGGAAGATGATCCCAACTCGCGCGAGCGGCTCGCCACCGTGGAGCGCGAACTGGCGCAGATTCGCGAGCAATCGAATGCTTTGAAAGTCCGCTGGAAATCGGAAAAAGAAGAGATTACCCGCATCCGCCAGCTCAAAGAGCGCATTGAGCAGTTGAAGATTGAAGAGCAGCAGGCCGAACGAAAAGGCGACCTGGAGCGCGTGGCGGCAATCCGTTATGGCGACCTGCGGCAGGCTGAAGCTGAACTGGCCAGGCTCAGCGCCAGCGCAGACGGCAAGAAGTCCCGCATGCTGAAAGAAGAAGTGGACGAAGAAGATGTTGCCGGGATTGTCTCCAAGTGGACTGGGATCCCGGTCTCCAAGATGCTGGAGGGCGAAGTAAAAAAACTGGTCAGTATGGAAGAGCGCCTGCGCCTGCGCGTGATCGGCCAGGACCCGGCCCTGACCCGCGTGTCCAACGCTATCCGGCGTTCGCGCGCGGGGTTAAGCGATCCTCGCAAGCCTATTGGTTCGTTCATCTTTCTGGGCCCAACCGGCGTCGGCAAGACAGAGCTGGCGCGCGCGCTCGCCGAGTTCCTGTTTGACGATGAGCGCTCCATGGTCCGCATCGATATGTCTGAGTACATGGAGAAGCATGCTGTGGCCCGGTTGATTGGCGCGCCTCCGGGATATGTTGGCTACGATGAAGGCGGGCAGTTGACTGAGGCTGTGCGCCGCCGGCCTTACGCCGTGATTCTTTTTGATGAGATTGAGAAGGCGCACCCGGATGTGTTCAACATCCTGCTGCAAATTCTGGATGACGGCCGCTTGACCGATTCCAAGGGCCGCACCGTGGACTTCAAGAACACGGTCATCATCATGACGTCCAACCTTGGCGCAAGCTACCTGCAGGCCGAAGGTGTAAGTTCGCCTGAAGCCTTTGCCGAGGCTACCGAGCACGTTCTGGAGGCCATGCGCCAGCACTTCCGTCCGGAATTCTTAAATCGCGTGGACGACATCATCGTGTTCAGCCCGCTGGGCGAAGAACAGCTCACCCACATTATCGAGCTGCGGCTGGACGATCTGCGCAAGCTTCTGGCCGATCGCAAAATGACCATCGAACTCACGCCTGCCGCCAAAGAGCTGTTGTTCCTGGAAGGCTACGACCGTGCCTACGGAGCGCGGCCGCTGAAACGCGCCATCCAAAAGCTGGTGCAGGACCCGCTGGCGCTCAAGATCCTGGAAGGCGAGGTGCTGCACGGTGACCATGTGGTGATCGATGCTGATGTGCCCAAGCGCCAGATGATGTTCACCGTTGCCCAGCGCCACGCACCCAAACCTCAGCCTCAGGGCACGGCGCGGAAATAAAGTCATACTGTTGGTCCCGCAAGAACCCCAGCGGGATCAGCGGTAACTCTAACGCCCAAAAACCGCGCGGCGGACATTGCGGTCCGCCGCGTAGGTTGAATGCTCACCCCTCAAGAACAACTCCAACCTTACTGGACCTGGAGAGAAACATCGTCAATCACAAACGATGTTTGGATCTCAAAGTCCTCTGCGCCCGAGAAGAAGATCTGGACGGTCTTCCCGATGAACGCATTCAGGTTGAAGGAGTGTTGCTGGTAGCCTGACGCTGCATCCAGATTGGAGAACGTGGCCAGGGTTTGCAGTACCGCCCCTGTGGAATCGCGGATCTGGACGGTCAAGGTGTCAAACTTCGACGTTTTTGTGGTTTCCGCGGTGTCAATATGCAGCCAGAAGCTCAGCGTGGCTGTCGTGACTGTGGAGGGTATGGCCACCTGTTGCATCAAGGTGTCCGTGTTGGTGGAGCCGTGGCCGTCCAGCCATGCGTCGAACGTCCCGGAGTGAGGCGGCTCGGCGCTAGAGCTGTTAATCACTCGTGAGGTGGATTGCGTGGTGGTAACGACCCACGGTGAGGGATTGGCCGGGCCATTCTCAAATCCGTTGTTACCGAGCAGCTCCGTTGCCGTGCCGGTGCTAATGTTCAAGGCCATATCATCGAGCACAAACGAGGTTTGCAACTCGAAATCTTCTTTCCCTTGCAGGAATATCTGGATGGTCTGGCCCTTGAAGGAAGTTAGATCAAAGGAATGTTGCTGATAGCCGGTGGTGTGATTCAGATTGGAGAAGGTTGCGAGCGTTGACAGCACCGTGCCCGAAGTATTGCGCACTTGTACGGTCATGGTGTCAAAGGCCCTGGTCGTGCTGGTTTCGGCCGTATCAATGTGCAGCCAGAAGCTCAGCGTTGCCGCCGTAGCATTGGACGGTATAGTTACTTGCTGCAGGATGGAGTCCGTGGTCGTAGTCCCATGGCCATCGAGCCAGGCGTCCCACGTGCCAGAGTGAGGAGGTTCGGCGCTGCTGCTATTGATGATCCGGTTGGTCGATTGAGTTGTGCTCACCGTCCAGGGAGCGGGGTTAGCCGATCCATTTTCAAAACCGGGATTGCCGAGCAGTTGCGTCGCGCCACCACTGCTAGAGGCAACAATCGTGAGACTGATCGTTGCCGTGTGGGTTACACCACCACCCGTGGCTGTCACGGTGACTGTCGCGGCGCCAGTTGTCGCCGTGCTGCTTGCAGTGAAGGTAAGAGTCGAGCTGCCGCTGCCGGGCGCTGCGATGGAAGCCGGATTGAAGCTCGCCGTCACCCCTGAAGGCAGACCCGATGCCGACAGGGAAACAGCGGAGTTGAACCCGCCGCTTACCGTGGTCGAGATGGTGCTGCTGCCGGAAGTGCCTTGCGTCACCGACAAGCTCGCAGGTGATGCGCTGACTGCAAAGTCCGGAGTAACTGCGGCGACAATCGTCAGAGAGATGGTTGTGGTATGGGTTATACCGCCGCCGGTGGCCGTCACGGTGACGGTCGCGGTGCCCGTAGTGGCCGTGCTGCTTGCTGTGAAGGTAAGTGTCGAGCTGCCGCTGCCAGGGGCCGCGATGGAAGCCGGATTGAAGCTTGCCGTTACTCCTGAAGGCAGACCCGATGCCGACAAGGAAACAGCGGAGTTGAACCCGCCGCTTACCGTGGTCAAGATGGTGCTGCCGCCGGAAGTGCCTTGAGTCACCGACAAGCTCGCGGGTGACGCGCTGACTGTAAAGGCCGGCGTCGCTGCGGCGTTAATGGTCAGAGCAATCGTTGTGGTATGCGTTACACCGCCGCCGGTGGCCGTCACGGTGATGGTTGCAGTGCCGGTGGTGGCTGTGCTGCTTGCGGTGAAGGTAAGAGTCGAGCTGCCGCTGCCGGGAGCCGCGATGGAAGCCGGATTAAAGCTTGCCGTTACTCCGGCAGGCAGACCCGATGCCGATAAGGAAACAGCTGAGTTAAAGCCGCCGCTTACCGTGGTCGAGATAGTGCTGCTGCCGGAAGTCCCTTGCGTTACCGACAAGCTCGCCGGTGATGCGCCAATTGTAAAGTCCGGCGTGGCCGCGGCCACAATGGTCAGAGCAATTGTTGCGGTATCCGTTATGCCCCCGCCCGTAGCCGTGATGGTCACATTCGCTGTGCCGGTAGTCGCCGTAGCGCTGGCGGTAAACGTGAGAGTTGAACTCCCGCTTCCTGGCGCAGCGATGGACGCTGGATTGAAGGCAGCGGTGACTCCTGACGGCAAGCCTGAAACCGTGAGTGAGACAGCGGAGTTAAACCCGCCACTGACCGTTGTCGAGATGGTGCTGCTGCCGGAAGTTCCTTGCGTTACTGACAGGCTCGTCGGCGACGCACTGAGCGTAAAGTCCGGCGTGGCCGCGGCGTTAATGGTCAGAGCAATGGTTGTGGTGTGGGTTACACCCCCGCCCGTTGCCGTGATGGTCACATTCGCTGTGCCCGTAGTCGCGGTAGCGCCGGCAGTAAACGTGAGAGTTGAACTCCCGCTTCCCGGCGCAGCGATGGACGCTGGATTGAAGGCAGCGGTGACCCCTGACGGCAAGCCTGAAACCGTGAGCGAGACCGCGGAGTTAAATCCACCACTGACCGTTGTGGAGATGGTGCTGCTGCCGGTGCTGCCTTGAGTAATGCTCAAAGACGCCGGAGAGGCCGCCACGCTGAAGTCGGCGGTAGCCTGCTGCCATACGTCGGTAATCGCCGTGGCGGTGGTAGAGCCACCTATGTGCGTGAGGCCATAGATGTCTTCCAATGTACGCAGCACGTTAAAGTGGTTGATCTTCTCGGCAAACTGTCCCTGCTTCACCATCGGTCCCACAAAAATGGTTGGGATCTGGTTGTTGGCGGAGTTGTCGTCTTCGTCCCATGTAACGATGAGCAGGCTGTTGTTGGCCTGGGCGAATTGAATATATGCGCTCAGGTGTTGTTGCAGCCATGTGTCCCCCTCGGTAATGGTGCCGTCGTGCATGTCATCCAGCAGATTGGGATCGATGATCGAGATGGTGGGCAGCGTCGTGAAATTCGTAGGGAAACTGGTGAATGGCTGGTTCGCGCTCGTGGGTACGTTGGTAAAGTTGACCCAGGGAGCATGCTTCTCCGCATATTCGCCGGAGGTACAAACCGTGGAACCGGCAGCCGGCAGGTCTTCCGAGAAGCCTGTGAAGGTGAGTCCGGCGGCGGCCAGTTCACTTCCCAGATTCTCCGTGGAGAACGTATGGGGGCAAGAGTCATCGGTAACCCCCTGGTTCGTTCCCGAAAACAGGTCAAGATAATTCGGTTGACTGGGGTGCTCGACGCCAAAAGATTGAGTAAACAGCGCGCCCTGCTGGGCAAGGCTGTTGATGAAAGGCGCCTGCGAGGAGCCGATGATATCTGCGAAGGAATGGTTTTCCTCCATCACAATTACCACGTGGTCCGGCCTGGGCAGCGGCGCTACTGGCGCAGCGCTGCCGGAGAGCGCGTTGGCGATGAATGCCGCCAGACGCACACCGGCGCGGGCAATCTGCTGCCGCACCACCGGAGTGGCATTCGCTATATAAGTAGACGAAAGCGTGGTGGTTGTGCTGGTGCTGGTGGGAATACCCGCAAAGGCCACGTTTTGTGCAAACTGGAAAGCCTGCAAGGACCAGCCCTCTGGAGTCGTGGCGGGCTCAGCCTGGGCGGCCGCAATCTCCGCGCTCAGCAGGCTGGCCAGCATGGTCGGATTGGAGTTGATGTCGTTGACCAGATTGAAGTCCCACGAGTGGTGCAGGCTGGTGGTGCCGCCGTCAATGCTGACCATCTCGGCGTTCCCGCCTGCATCCGACCCGCGCGTGGATGAGTGCAGTGGTTGGTGCAGATCGCCGATGAAATGGACGATGAAGGCAAGGGCTTGCAATCGCAGGGCGTTGGATTGCGTCTTGTCGGCCAGAATTGTGCCCCAGTTATTCACTTGCGTCAGCACGCAGTCATTGGCGCAAGCGGTGGCCACATCGGATGGTGTGGGGCTGGCCAGCGAAACTGGAATGTCCACGAAGTGCCACGGAGCTGTTCCCGTAGGCGGGGTTGGAGTGCTGAAAACCTGTTGGCACGGGGCGCTCATCGCCGTGCCACCGGATTGAAAATCGCGAAGCTCGTCTGCGCAGGTGGAGATCTGCGCCAGCGTAAGGCTGCCCAAAAGGGCCTGGACGGGGGCAAATTGCCCCGCTTGTGTAAGCAGGTTTTGAGCGATCGTGGCTATGGCTTGATGGCCTTCGACCGACCAACCAAAGAGATTCGCGCTGCCGAGAACAATGGCGACCAGCGCCAGTACACTGCGGATTCTTGCTTTTGTCATTTTGGCTTTTATTCTCCCGAAAAGTTTAGGCTGGCAATTACAGGCAAGAGGGAACAGTGGAAACGCAGCTTCGTCAGACTCTCCAGATTTGCTGTGGTTTCCCGTCACTTTGATCCAAGACCATAGCAGAATGCGTGTTAAGGAACGTCAATCTGATGTTAAAGTTCCGTGAAATTAGACTGGTTCTCAAAACGGGAAAACAATAAGAGTATTTAGTTCTCAGAATTTTCGGTATTTATACTCAGAGCGTATTTTCAAACATCAGCTGAGGCAGGCGATCTCACTTTCTCCCTGGTCGTATCAGTGGAAATCAGTCTTGATCACCGTCATCAGTGGTAAGTTCTTCTGAACTTTTTGTTTCCATGCCGGCGAAATTGTTTCAGAATCATCGACACCGCACGCGTACTGAATGCTGACTGCTGATTGCTTCTCTTTACAACCCTCCACGCTGAAAGAGCCTTCTTATAAGAACAGGGAGAATCTGCATGGCAATCAGGAAATCCAGTTCCAGAAAAAAATCCAGTGGACGCAAGTACAGCGAGAAAGCCGGAGAGGAAGTCCGCACAGAGATGCATCACATGCGCTCGGGCAAGCACAAGGTGAAGAACCGCAAGCAGGCTATTGCCATTGGTCTTTCCAAGGCCCGGCAGAAGGGCGCCAAAGTGCCCAGGAAAAAGGCCGCCTGAACTCCAAAACAGCTTTTCAGCGTGAGCGCCATTGAGCTATCCGTAAAGCGGCAATGAGAGATTTCCCAGCGTGGCCGTGACCTGCCGGCGGACAGCTGGAAACTGCCTCCCCGGACTAACGGGGCATACCCAGGTAGCTGGAAAGGACGCCAAATAACGTCCTTGTAAATTTTTATGTTTGTGGGTGTTCAATCAGTGAGAATCAATTTCATCACCGTTGATCAGTGGTAATCAATTTCATCACCGTTGATCAGTGGTAAGGTCTTTGGTTCTGGGGTCCTACCCTGTCACCTGTCCCCTAAGGTCACTTCTTTCCCTTGGATTCAGTCTTGCTTTCCGTCTTCTTCGTTTCCGCCTTTTCTGTCTTGTCGCTCTTCTCCGTCTTCTCTGCCGATTTCGTGCCCCCATCTTTCTCGGAGGAAGACTTTGAATCTGAATCGGAAGAAGTGGCAGATTTTCCTGATCCGCCTTTGCCGTAATCCGTCGCGTACCAGCCGCTGCCTTTGAACTGCACAGCCGGCGCGGACAGCAGTTGTTCCACCGGCCCTGAGCATTTGGGACACTTCTTCACCGGTGGATCAGAAAACTTCGAGATCTTTTCAAAAGTGTGCTTGCACTTCTTGCAGCGGTATTCGTGAAGAGGCACTGGGAATCCCTTGTATTGAAAGAAGTTCTTCTTTCATTATTTTAGGGGGAGGGTCGCAGCCGGTCAACGAGGGACGACTCGTGGATTATCAGAGATGATACTCAGCATGAAGCAAGCTATGTCAAACCGCAGGTCTTGAAGAGCAAACACCCTGATCTGCGGACGCCTTGGGTCAGTCGGTGGTGGTCGCCGCAGCCTGTGCCTTCCCTCGCTGCTCTTCCCGCCACTTATAGAGGGTTTGGCGTGCAATTCCTAGTTTCTGAAGGGCATCCTCGACCGGCATGGTTCTAGGTGCAATTCGCTCCAGCAGAAATCCCCTGATCTTTGATTCGCAGTAATCATACACATCGCGTTCCGGCAACTTCGCCGCTGAGAACATCAGGACGTCGCCGGAAAACAGCTCTGCTGTGACTCTTTCACCGAATTTAACAATCCACCTCAGCTTCACCACTTCCGAGAGTCTCAGCCATTTGTCAAATTCCGATTCTGCTACACCGTAAAGGCCTTGGGCTTGAGCGATTCTTGCCAGATGCAGACTGCACACTGCTTGGGCACGAGGATTTTCTCTGCCTACCTCCCCGGCCTCGATAAAAAGCTTCTTAGCTTCTGTCAAATCCGGGTCCGACTTCTTCTCCCTCCATCTCTCATAATAGGCATGCCCCAGAGCGAAAAGCACTTCAGTGTAAAGCAGCACGTGATCGCGATTTTTCGGAGAATTGCGCAGAGAAGTTCCCCACTTGATGGCTTCATCCAACTGTTTGAGCCGTCTGAGAACCCGGAGCTTAAGAATATCAAGCTGTAGCTGGTCGCTCATGCTGCCGTAGGCGCGCGACCTCTGCTCATCAGCGATGCGCAGGGCAGCTTTAAGCGCAGATGTTCTTTCGCTCTCCGCAGCGTCTCCTCCAAGCGGGTCGCTGGTTCTGCGATAGAGATCGGCTAGGTCAAGCTTCACGAGCCCAATCGTCCACCTTGTTCTGCAAAAATAACGGCCGTACATGACTTCTTCTCGATTGAACTTCTGCGCCAATGTCTCAAGCTTTGCGGCAAGCTTTTCCAGCTTGTCTTTCTGTTCGGCGTCCCCTGTGTATTCCATTCGTTCTGTAGAGAGCAGAAGAAGCTCTGCGCGGAGCTGACGGGCCCGGTCCCGGGAGTCTCTCTCAAGAAGAATTCGCGCGGCGAGCAGGCTGGATCTGGCCTGATCCAGCGCTCCAACATGAAACCGGTACAAACCCAAGCCCAGCAGCAGTCGGCCGGTATTGTATTTGGCGAAATGAAGCAGGTCCTCATCCTGACTATCGTCATCGGCGCCGGTACCAGGTATCTCTGCTTCTAGTTGCAGTCCTTCAAGAAAATACCGTTCCGCGTCCGGAAATTTGTTTGCATAGGTTTCAATGCAGCCGAGCCAATAACAGCAAGCTGACATCATTACCCTGACAGCCGTGGCCGTCTTGAGCAACCCATTAGGCTCGTCGTTAAGCAAAAACCGGCAGAGTTGCATTGCATCCCTCAGAAACGATCTTGCTCCGTCAAATCTGGAGATTCGGTACTCGGCGATCCCTGCCTGCTGCAGCAACCAGGCTTTCTGGCGCAAGAAGGGAGGCACTTTGCTCTTGGGAATAGCCCATTCGGCGTGCCCCGAATTTTCCGCTTCCTGGAACAAAACAGCAGCCTCGAACTGAACTGCTATTGCCCATTTGTCAATGAAACGGCGTGCCTGGTCGTGCTCGCCGAGATAGTCAAACGCCGAGAATGCCAGACAATGAAGTTCCAGCAGCAGCGCGTCACGAGTGGGGTCATAGGACAAGTTGCGCTGGTTGCTCAATAAATCCCTGATTCGTTCAGCATCTTCAGTCGCGAAACCGCCTACACAGTATTTTCTGTAGAGGATATGCCGCAACTGTTGCAGTGCTGGGCCTTTGTCGCTTGCAAACATGGGGAGTAATTATAAGAACTGCGGACTAATACGTCTATTTTTTGGACTCTTGGGCAATTCACTGCCAAGAATGTCGGATAAAGTCGTCTACTTCTCCCGATGACACATTCATTGCGTTCGGCCAAACTAGCCAAGCATCGGAGGTGAGGCACATGGTCTCAACAGTAAAGTCGTCCCCAGATCTTCTAGTAGTTGAACTCGAAGAAGGTCCCTTTACAGCATCACTGACAAAGGACAAAGAGATTGCCGTTGTGGGTCTAGCGGGTCATGTCGACAATGCTCGTGACGCTGATGAATGCGACCCTTCACGCGCTTTGGATCGGCTCTTACGGTTCCTGAAAGACAGCAATCCAAAAGTTGTTGTTTTTGACGCGACTCATTTACGGGCTATCGAATCTACGGGCATTGTGTGCCTTAAAGAATGCTTCAAGATCTTTTCGGCACGCTGTATTGTGCTTGGCGGTGACGATGTGCTTTCGGGTGTGTTTAACCAACTTGGCGTTTTGTACGAACGAAAGCCAACTTTAGCGGCAGCCCTTATGTCGCTATCAGCTTCCCCGGATGAAAAGCCGGATACCGGCAAAGCTCCAATGTTTGGTGCAAAATTTCCGTTTCTGCATTATGGGAAACTGACCTTGGGGCCTAGTTTCGCTGCTGCACTCACTGCCTTTTTCAGCTTGTTCGCCGGATCCGAAGGCGTGAAGAAACTGGGTATTGGCTTGACAGGAGCCGCAGCGATGCTGCTGGTCCAGTGGCTCTGGCGATCGTTCCGGTAGCAACCATCTGCTGCAAACCAGGCCAAGCAATTTTCTGGCGTTGGCCTGGTTCTTTGTCCTCAGTTCCGCAGGGTGTTCTTCCTGAGTTCCTTTTGATCTTTCCGCGCGCTCAACCCAACGCATGTTCATCTCGTTGACTGGCTGCCGTCTTGACCCTGGAGAGGGAGAATGAATTCCTGAAATGCAGAGAGTTCCAAATATTCCATCTCGCTTTGACTCGGCAAGCAAGCATCAGGGAGACGGATTGACTCGACCTTCGCCGCAAAGCTGGCCCGCCCTGCCCCGCTTGAAAAGTCACAACAAATCAGAAATCAAAACTCATAAATCATAAATCCTTCAGGAGGAGTATTCTGATCCTGCTATACGAGGGGGGTACCACTCGTGAGACTCCGTCTTTCCGCCCTGTTTTTCGTCGCTTCTCTTAGCGGCAGCCTCTGGCCGCAATCTTCGCCGCCTGCAACCGCTGAACCAACAGCGCCTCAGGCCGTGGTAAAGGCCAACACCCGGCTGGTCATCGTGGATGTTGTGGCCCGCGATAAGAAGGACCAGATCGTCCCTGACCTCCAGGCCACTGACTTCAAAGTGCTGGAGGACGGCAGGAAGCAGACCGTGAGCGTCTTCGCCTTCCAGCACCCTGCGGCGGAGACAACCCAGCCATCGTCATCCGAAGAAGTCGCGCCTCCTCAAAACGTCTTTCGCAACACGCCCAGGTTCAAGACCAATAGCGCCTTGAACGTGGTTTTGCTGGATGGACTCAACACCACCCTTCTCAATCAGGCCTATGTGCGCGAGCAGATGGTCAAGTTTCTGGAAAAGTTGCCGCAGGGCCAGCCCGTGGCCATCTACGCCCTGGGCCGGAAGTTGCGGCTGCTCCAGGACTTCACCACCGATCTGACCGGGTTAAAAAAGATCATCCAGGCGTTCAAAGGTGAAAGCTCGCACGTGCTCGGCAGTCCCACCGGAACCCCTGAGGTGCCCAAGACCCTGCAAGGCTGGGCTGCGCAGGTGGCCGCGGACATGGCCCCGCAGTTGATGACGCAAATGGAGAGCTTTGCCCAGGAAGATAGCTCCGGCCAGATGGACGTCCGCATCCAGTACACCGTGACCGCACTGAATTCTCTGGCGCGAACGCTGGCCGGATATCCGGGAAGAAAAAACCTCATCTGGATCACGGAAGGCGTTCCCGTGCACATCTTTGCCACGAACTACCAGGTATCCATTCAGCAGCAGGGAAGCAACCTGGTAAAAGTCTTGCCGGACGGCCAAAGCGAATCCCGCACCCGGCGCACCTACGATAACCAGCTTGCCCTGGTGGCCAACCTGCTGGCCGATGCCCAGGTCGCGGTCTATCCCATTGATGCCCGCGGTCTGGTCGGCAACCCCTTCTTTAACGTGGCCAACAACGTGAGCGGGCAGGCGGCCATGGGAGGCCTGGCCATGAGCGCCGAAGGCAAGCAGACGGAAGAGTTGTTTGAGGCCCACAGCAACATGCTGGATATTGCCGAGAAAACCGGCGGAAAGGCCTTTTACAACCGCAACAATATTGACAGCGCTCTGCTCGGCGATCTGGACGATGGCTCTATCTACTACACCATCGGCTACTATCCGGAAAGCAAGGACTGGAATGGCAAGTTCCGCAAGATCCAGGTCAGTGTGGACCGTCCCGGAGTGAAATTGCGCTACCGCCTGGGTTACTTCGCCATTGATCGCGCCGTCTACGAACAGAACCATCCCCAGCAGCGCGACCTGGATTTTGCCCAGGCGCTGGACCCGAACTCGCCCGTCTCCACGGCCCTCCAGTTTCAGGTTGAGGTAACACCGCCCTCGCCGGCCGCCAACAAAGTCCTGGTGCGCTACGCCATCGATCCCCACCAGATCAACTTCGAAACCACCGCCGATGGACTGAATCACGCCCGGGTGGATTGCGCCGCCCGCGTCTTCGCCCCCAAAGATGTCGAGCATCCGGTAAAGACGGAGGCCACGCGGATCGAGGCCGCGCTGAAGCCCGAAGTCTACGAAAAGATCAACCGCACCTGGTTCCCCTGCGAACTCAAGCTGGACCTGCCCGCAGGCAACTACCTGCTGCGCCTGGCCGTCCGCGATAACCTGACCGGCCAACTCGGATCAGTGAACGCGGAAGTGGAAGCCCCGAACTTGAGTTCGGGGGAAGTGGCTTTCAAGCCATGAAAAGCTCCGGCCACATTCACCAGCGCGTTACCATGATCCGTTACTCTTTCGCTGTGGTCTGCTGCGGCGCACGTCATTACGACTTGCCTCCGCTGCTGTTCGTAGTGTCGAGATAATTTGAAATGAGCCCGGTGTTCAGTCGCTATATCGGCATTGACTACTCTGGCGCGGAAACCGCGACATCGAGTTTGAGGGGCTTATGCATATACGAAGCGGGTCAAGGCGACAGCTCTCGAGAAGTTCTGCCGCCCTCGAGCCCGCGTAAGTACTGGACGCGCCGAGGCGTCGCCGAGTGGATGGTGGCAAACCTCTCGACGAGAGTTGCCACCTTGGTTGGCATCGATCACGGTTTCTCATTTCCGCTGCAATATTTTGAAAAATACAGCCTACCCCTTGACTGGTCGTATTTTCTTGACGACTTCCAGCGGCATTGGCCGACCGATGACACCCATACCTACGTTGATTTTATTCGGGATGGCATTCGTGGAAATGGCGCCGCACGTAACGGCGACTCGCGGTGGCGCAGAATTACGGAACGCCGGACCCGAACTGCCAAGTCAGTGTTCCACTTTGACGTGCCGGGATCCGTCGCGAAGTCTACCCACGCGGGCCTCCCGTGGCTACGGTATCTCCGCCGCCATTTAGGCAAGCAGGTTCATTTTTGGCCGTTCGATGGCTGGAGTATCCCACCCAGGACTTCAGTGATCGCTGAGGTCTATCCCGCACTATGGAGCAGGAACTTCCCGCCTTCAGGACGCAGTTCCCATCAGCATGACGCATTTGCCATAGCCGAGTGGCTTCGGCACGCCGACGCCAATGGTACGCTCGAGGGATTCTTTTCTCCGCAGCTCGATTCCCTTGAGCGAAAAACGGCGGAAGTTGAGGGATGGATCCTGGGCGTAGCCTGAGTCGGATAAGACCTGCAGTCGGCGGCGGCTGCGTTCCACTCTGTTCTCTTTTATGACGGGACTGTTGGAGTCGCGCGGGCTGCTTGCGCCGCGATCATGATAAATTGACGCCCTATGAGCATGCTTGATGAGATCGCAGACGGCCGCACTGACCTGGTCTTTGAATACCTTGCCGACGGCAATGCCGCAACCTCGACGGACCAGAATGGGTACTCGTTGATGCAATGGTGCGGCTACTATGGCGATGTGAGCGCCATGAAATTTCTCCTGGCCAAGGGCGCACCGCTCGACCTGGTGGGAGAGAACCTGGGTCTTGTGAACGCCTGCTTCCACGGGCACTGGCGGCTTTGTAAGTTCCTCATCGAGCGCGGCGCGGACGTGAACCGGCAGGAGACCAATAACGGCGAAACACCGTTGCATGCGGCCCTGTGCAAGACCGATTCCATCCGCTACAACCTGGTGCTGAAGGTGCTGCTGGCGCACGGAGCCCACCCCAACTGCGCCACCAAAGAGTCGGCTGCAACCGGAGGCTTCATGCGCGACTGCCGCACCCGGGGCGAGATGCCGCTCCACCGCGCCGCCGCCTTTGGTGACGAAGAGGCCATCCAGCTTCTGCTGGATGCGGGCGCAGTCATTGACGCCAAAGACATGAACGGAGATTCGCCGCTCACCTGGGCAAGCTGGCATTTGCGCCCGGCATCCATCCTGAGAAAGCTCTGTTACGGGAACTTCCGCGTTCGCCCAGACTACGGGCACGGCATGGCGGCCAACCTGCTCGGCAAGCCGCACCCGTGAATACCGTGCCCGATGTGACTTACTGCTGCCAATCGTCGTTGAAGGTCTTCTTGCCTCCGGTCCAGGTCCACTCGATTTTCTGGTAGGTGAAGGTGATCTCCTCAGTTTCGTTTTTGCCGCCGCCCCCGCCGCTGCTGCGCGGCGTCCTTCGGATCCCGGTGATCATCGCGTTGTTCAGCGTTAGCTTCTCCGGAGACTTTCCCCGGACGTTGAACTCGATCACGACTTCACTCAGCGCTTCATGCTTATTGAGTGCTTCGGAATACTGGCGCGAAGCTGCATCCACTTCCTTCACAATGATGATTGGCTTGTGCTGGCGTTTGCCGCTGGCCAGGCCGGTGTGCGGGTCGCGCGGAGCTTCAATCGAACTCTTCACCTCGATCACGCGGCTGGCCTCCCTGCCGTTGCGTTTTAAACTGCCCTTGAAAGGGCCTTGCCTGGCGCCCTGCACGAAGATGAAACCATCCAGCGCCGCCATGGCCGGCAACGCCAGCAGCAGAATGCATACCGGGGCCAGCAATAGGGAACGAACTGAAGTTTTGGAAAACATAATGCTTCTCCTTGTTTTGTGATATGGGCTTGCGATTGATTGGGGACTGTGGCGAGATTGTAAATCAGTGGTCTGAGCTTTGTGTAATTCATCCCGAACCTGAGCCTGCCGAAGGGGAGAAAACCCTGCTTCATCCAAAGGAATGCCCCAGGGCGCATCCTCCTGAAACAGAATGCATGTGTGTAAAGGGATTTTGCGGTTGCTCTTCCCCTGCCGAAGGTCCGCCGTGGCGGGTACCCTGTACCCTGTACCCTGTGACCTGTTCCCTTGCTATGAGCTCGATGCATTTAAACTTACCTGGTGCTCCATCTCGAGGAACTCAGTCTTTTAAATGATTAACGGCCAGCCCAGCAGGACAGCGCACCGCGTCGCTCTCCACCGAGCTGCCCATCAGCTCTGGGACAATCCCCGCGTGTTCGAGGACCCCATGGCCTTGAAGATCATCAGCCCGGAAGATGCGGCCGAGCTCGCACAGCCCCAACCGGAAGAGCCGCCGCCCGAGCGTTATCTCCGCGCATTCCTTGCGGCGCGCAGCCGCTACGCCGAGGACCAACTGGCCCAGGCCGTAGCGCAGGGAGCCAGGCAATACGTTGTCCTGGGAGCAGGTCTGGATACCTTTGCCTGCCGCAATTCTTTTCCCGGCCTTCGCGTCTTTGAAGTGGACCATCCGGCCACACAAGCCTGGAAGCGCGAGTCTCTCAAGTCGGGTGGAATTCCAGTGCCCGCATCTCTCACCTTCGCCCCCGTGGATTTCGAAAGCGAAACTCTGCCCCACGGCCTCGATCATGCGGGTTTCAGAGCGGACGAGCCGGCCTTCTTTTCCTGGCTGGGAGTCACGCCCTACCTGGCCCGTGAAACCGTGCTGCAAACTCTCAAGTGGATCATCTCGATTTGTTCCCGCAACGGCGTGGCCTTCGATTTCGCGGTGCCGCGCTCTTCTCTGGATCCCACGCATTGGCCCGGCTTTGATGCCCTGGCAGAACGAGTGGCGGCGGCAGGTGAGCCGTTCATTTCCTTCTTCGATCGCCCGGAACTGGTGCGCGAACTGAGGCAGATGGGTTTCACCCACATCGAAGACCTTGGATCGAAGGAGCTCAATGTCCGCTACTTCAGCCACCGTACAGATGGCTTTCGCACCGGCGGCGCGGGAAGACTGATGTGCGCCCACGGATAAGGATAAGGTTTACTCTTTTCGTAGTTTATCGCTCCCGATTTTCCTCTGTGTGCCTCTGCGCCCTCCGTGGTTAACGGTTTGGCTTTGGATTTTGCTAAATACCAAATACTGAGTACTAAATACTCGCCCCTCCTGCTTCCGTGGTAGATGTTGATCTAAACTGGCGTGAATGTCTGAACCCCACAACCCCGGCGTGCTGTACATCGTGGCCACTCCGATCGGCAACCTGGAAGATATTACCTATCGTGCCGTCCGCATTCTGAAAGAAGCTGATCTCATCGCCTGCGAAGATACGCGCCAGACGCGCAAGCTGCTGGACCACTATGCCATCGACAAGCCGATGATCAGCTATCACGAGCACAATGAGGGCCAGCGCTCGCAGGAGTTGATTGCAAAACTCGAGTCCGGCGCCACCATTGCCCAGGTTTCTGATGCTGGAATGCCCGGCATATCGGACCCCGGCTACCGCGTAGTGCAACTGGCGCTCGAGCATGGGATTACTGTGGTCCCCATTCCCGGAGCCTCGGCGGTAATTGCCGCTCTGGCCGCCAGCGGCTTGCCTACGGATGCCTTTGAATTTCGCGGCTTCCTGCCCGCAAAAGCCGGACAGCGCCGGACGGCCCTGGAAGAAGTCCGCTCCGTTCCCCACACCGTGATCTTCTATGAAGCGCCGCACAGAATTCTGGAATCGCTGGAGGACGTGGTCCGCACGCTGGGCCTGCAAAGGCCCGTGGTGATTGCCCGCGAGCTTACCAAAATCCATGAAGAATTTATTCGTGGCACGGCGCAGCAAGTCCTGGATATAGTCCGCGGCCGCGAGTTGAAAGGCGAAATCACGCTGCTGATCGGCAAAAGTGAAAGTCCTGAATCGCCCGGCGAGAGTCAGGACCTGCGGACACGCCTGGAACAGCTGATACGCGAACAAAAGCTGGATGAAAAATCAGCGCTGAAAGTCTTGGCAAAAGAAACCGGGCAATCCAAGAGCGAAGTCTATCGGGAGCTGCAGCGGCAAAAACCTCACCGATGATTGCACCGATTGGGAACTGATTCGCACAGATCTGACGAAGTTGAATTCAATCAGCGGGCGATTCTCTGTTTACGCTTCCGCTCGCTGCGCGGTTTGGTCTTCCTGTACATCTCCTCGCGCAAGTAGCGGTTGATTCTCGTTTGGTATCCCTTGCCTTGTCCTTTGACCCACGCGAGGACGTCAGCGTCAATCCGAACAGCGACTTCTTGATGGGCCGGTAGAATTTTCCAACGACGGCTTTGCTCCAATTCGTCTTCTCCGGAATATCCGTAAAATCGATGTCTTCGTCCTTCAGGCCTTTCAGGGTACGAATATGTTTAGCCTTTGTTCTTGTAAGCTTCATAGGTTCTATCGATGATCGCACGCATAACATCGGGTGATCTGTTCTCCGGCGCTCGGCCTGCGCTACCATGCCCTCGTTGCGTTCCCTCGGACGTGGATGTCCGCGGACTGAATGCTCAATTGCTGACTGCTGAATGCTCTTCACTCGACGTATGATCATGCACGATCCGCCAGCCGGGCTGCATTCTCTTCAGGATCAACGTGAACAAGCCATGCGGCTTTTTTCCATCGGACATGGTGAGCTGCCACTTCCCCGTCACCACCGCAGCCTGGCGGCTGAGCAGATCGATATTCAGGTTCTGAAATTCGAGCGTGCCCATCTGCTTCCCCGTTCCCTGGTAGGTGCGTTGATACCGCTGCAAGGCTGCCTGCCAGCCCTTGGCGATGTTGATTCCGGAAAAGAAGGTGAGTTCGGGCGAGTGCCAGTAGCCGGTCATGAATCCTTCCAGGTCGCCCCGGTTCCAGGCTTCAATCTGCGTAACCAGCAGGTGTTTAATCCCCTCCTCCAATTCACCCCGAACTTGCTCCAGATTGTCGGCCTGCTGCCCGGCCACGCCAGGCCCGGCCTGTCCTGGGGTTTGCCTAGGATTGCCGCCTTGATTCTGCGTCGCGGTCGGCGTCTGGGCCAGACTTATGGTGACCAGGAACAAGGACAGGAAAAGCGTGAGACTGTTTTTCATGCCCGGATTGTAAAGGAACGAGGAAGACGGAGCTTGCCAAAATCTGGAGAAACACCAGACCGATTCCGGCAGGCGGCCTCTACGTTTTCAAAAGCTCAAACGTCATTCCTGGGTGAGCCGATAGCCTTGGAACATGCTCAGCAGGAAGATGGCGTGAATTACGATCGAAGGAACGTGTAGACCAAAGCCGTCCCAGCACAAGATTGCTGTATCGGCTCCATAGAGCAATAATCCGGCGAGGAAGGCGGCGCCACTTCCGCGTCTCGCGAAAACTCCCAGGCCGACAAATACCGCGATCAGGAGGGCGGTCAAGAGGAACACCGGAGCAGTTTTTCCACCGCTAGTCAGAGTCTGTTTGAGGAAGACACGAGTAACTCCCAGGCCGATGGCTGTGGCAAACCTCGCGCCGCTGGTCAAGAGAAAAACGTTGATCAGGGAAAATCCGGCGATTACAAAAAAGACATTGGCTGTTTTCTTAAGGGTGTCTGAAGGGACGGTTTCAGCGCGCGCTCCTGCGGATTTGGCCGGATTGTAAACGGTCCCACCAGCGCCAGAACCTCCGTACAAAGTACCCGGAGCCCCCGGGTCACCATAAACAGTTTCTTTCACCGGCTTGGTCGCAACGCCACCGTAAGCGCTCGCGCTTCCCATGGCCGCAGTTGGACCGTTATAAACCGTTTCTTTCTTTGGGCCTTGCCCGAATCCTGTGCTGGACATCTGCTTACCTCCAAGTCAAGGTTGATTTGCCCCAGGCATCAGCAGATAGTAATTCGGATTGTGGACGGCACGACGCAAATTGCTGGTTACGGAGGTAATACCGAACCGCACGCGAAGAGGAGATGTGCGAGAATCGACAATCGAGCCGGCAACCAGAGTTACCATCCAGCGACTCTGTAACCTGGATCTCTAAGAGGGCATAAGGTACTCACCGGAGGCACCTGTTCGGTCACGGTAGTTACATTGACCTCGTGCAGAAATTAATGTATTTTTCGCCTCATCCGGGTTAAATCTCTTAAGGAAACGACCGGGCGCAAAGGTCAAAGCTCAAGCGAAAAGGTTCCCCGTCCCCCCAACGGGGCCCGAGGCGCCGGAGAGTCTGAAAAACGGAAATCTGATGCCCGTCCAAACTGTAGGCCGATACGAAATCACCGGCGAGCTGGGCCGGGGCGCAATGGGCGTGGTCTATAAGGCCCAGGACCCCACCATCGGGCGCACTGTTGCTCTGAAGACCATGCGGTTGGATGTGCACGGCCTGGAAACCGATGACGTATTGCGCCGTTTTAAGAATGAGGCCCGCGCCGCTGGACTGCTGAATCATCCCAACATCGTTACCATCTATGACGCCGCCGAGCAGGATGGCATGTTCTACATTGCCATGGAGTTTATTGAAGGAACCACGCTGCAAGCGCTGCTGGCCGAAAAACGCGTCCTCCCTCTGGAAGAAACCATCCAGATTTCCCGCCAGATATGCAAAGGCCTGGACTACGCTCATTCCAACGGAATCGTTCACCGCGACATCAAACCCGCCAACATCATGATGACCTCCGATGGGACAGTGAAGATCATGGATTTTGGCATCGCCAAGGCCGGCGGGGGCATGACCAGTACCGGCCAGGTCCTGGGGACTCCCAACTACATGTCTCCCGAGCAGGTGAAGGGCAAATTGCTGGATGGCCGCAGTGATCTGTTCAGCTTTGGCGTGGTCCTGTATGAGATGGTCACCGGCGAAAAGCCCTTTGTCGGGCAGAACATTACCACCATTATTTACAAGATCGTCCATGAAAACCCGATCGCGCCGCGCGACCTGGATGTAACCATTCATCCCGGCCTGAGTACCGTAGTAGCCAGAACTCTATCCAAGTCGCCCGACGACCGGTATCAGACCGGCGCTGATCTGATTAAGGATTTGGAAAACTATAAGTCGGTTGGTTCCAATTTGAGCCCCACAGCGGTAATGGCAACCTCTGCGGTCAATCTGGGTGACGCGACTCAGCTCTATTCTCATCCCGGCATGGGAGATGCCGCTGCCGCCGGCCCCGCCAGGGCAAACGCGGCCACAGGTTCTCAACCTGCAATGCCCGTGGTCCACAGGAAACGAGGTGTAATGGCCGTGGTGCTCACCAGCGTTTTGCTGGTTGCTGCGGCCGTGGGCGCGTATTTGTTTTATCTGTACCGCACCACTCAAAAAATGCAGGAGGCCGACCGGGTCCTGGAGCAGAAAATAAGCCAGCAGCAACGTGAGCAAGCTGCCGCTACTGCCGCCCTCAAATCGGCTGAGACCAGGCCCTCGGAAACTGCAACCACCGGTACTCCGCCTTCTGACCCGGAAAGTAAACCGCAAAAGGCAGCCGACTCACCCAACAAATCCGCGCAAAACCAGGGCGAGCTGCGCTTTGACTCGCAGCCTCCAGGCGCCAAAGTACAGGTTGATGGCTGGACGGAGCCTACATGGGCCACGCCTTTCCGGGCCTCCAACCTGGGCGCCGGCATGCATACGGTGGTTTTTTCCAAGCCCGGATACATGCGGGAGGAGCGCACCGTTACAGTTGCCACCGGGAAAAGTATCGCTGTTTCCGTCCAGTTGTCGCCTGCCGTATCCAAGCTGGAGGTAAGCAGCACGCCGCCCGGAGCAAGTATTGAGGTGGACGGCAAAGACACGGGCAAAATCTCTCCCGCGGAAATTCTGGTGGAAAAGGGCGAACACACCATTGTCCTGCGCAAGCCGGGATTTAGTGATGTCTCCACCACGCAAACTCTCTCTGAAGGCCAGACGTTGAATTTTTCGCCCGTACTGTTGCAGCCGGCAACCCAGATGTCGCAAACCAACCGCCAGGGGTTCTGGAAGAAAATATTTGGAGGCTCTGACGCCGTTCCCGAAGGCAAGGGCCTGGTCCACATCCATACCGTTCCTGAGGGCGCTACCATCCAGGTTGGCGCACAGGTTGCGCCCCACAGGACCAACGTGGTCTGGCCGGTCGATCCCGGCACGTACGATCTCGTTTTGCGGATGGATGGCTACAAGCCGGTGCACCGCACCGTCCGTGTGCAAAAGGGCCGCGAAGTGTTCGTAGACGAGATCCTGGAAAAGCAACGCTAGGCACGGATGTACTTATGCCCCGGCTGATCATCTCATCGCCCAACGGAAAAAAAGGCATTCTGGAACTCAACAAGCCGGTGGTCACCATAGGCCGCGGCAATGCCAATGATCTGGTTCTGAATGACTCGAGCGTCAGCCGCTTTCATGCTGTTGTAAAACTCAACGACAAAAAAGTTGGGATTGCCGACCGTGGAAGCACCAACGGCGTGATCCTCAACGGTGAGCGTATCACCCATGAAATGGAGCTGCAGAATGGCGATGTTGCCGTTGTCGGCAGCTACCAGTTGCGCCTGGAGCACGTGGACGACAAAACCATCGTGGTGCGCAAGAGTGATATACCCTCCACCATTAACCACATCATTCGCGGCAGCGCCGGCCGCATTGCCACCCCGGACAAGGTCAGGGTGGCGGATACGGCGTTGGCTGACCTGGCCCAGCGCGTCAAGAAACTGGAACGTGAGAATTACCTGCTCACCGTGCTGTACGATGCCGGCCAGGCCCTCAATGCCAAGCTGTCTGTAGATGACATCAGCGAACAGGTGATTGCCCTGGCCTTCCGGATTGAGGGGGTGGAACGCGGCTTCGTCATGCTTCTGGATGAGTCCGGAGCGGTATCGCGGCAAAGCGAATTCCGCTATCGCAATCCCCAGAACGCCGCCAACCAGCGGGTCATCCTCAGCAGCAGCGTTCTGGACATTATCCGCAAGGAACACCGGCCTATTCTGATTGAAGATGTAAGCGTGGATGATCGGTTCAGCGGCAGCGAAAGCCTCCGCATCTCCGGCCTGCGTTCCGCCATGTGCGCGCCCCTCATGGGGACCAACCGCCTGTTTGGCATCCTCTATGTGGACAATCTGGAGAGGACCGCCGCTTTTACCCAGGAAGAGTTGAACGTCTTTGCCTTGCTCGCGGCCCAGGCAGGCGCGGCCATTGATAACGCCCTGGCCCACCAGAAGATTGCCCAGCAGGTTTTGCAGCGCTCCGCCCTGGAACGCTTTCTCTCCCCGGATGTGGCCGAGATGGTGGTGGCCAATCCGGACATGAAGCTGGGCGGTGTTAACCAGAAAGTTACGGTCATGTTCGCCGACATCCGCGGCTTTACCCCCATGAGCCAGGACATGACCCCGGAGCGCGTCGTCGAAATTTTAAACGAATACTTCACCCGGGTAACGGACGTGATCTTCGATTGCGGCGGGACGCTCGATAAGTACATCGGCGACGCGGTGATGGCCGTTTTCGGAGCGCCCATCTCCAAAGGCAACGATGCCGCGCATTGCGTGAACGCCGCGCTCCAGATCCAGAGACTTTTGATTGAGTTGAACCGGGACGCAGCCGCCCGCCACTGGCCGGAGTTGCGCGTGGGAATCGGCATCAACACCGGCATTGTGACTGCAGGCAATATTGGGTCTTTGCGGAGAATTGACTACACTGTGGTCGGCGATACGGTGAATGTCGCCTCGCGCCTCACTTCCAATGCCACGGGAGGACAAATCCTGATTTCTGACTCGACTGCGGAAGCCTTGGGCGACGCCTTTGACATGGAAGCTCTTCCTCCCATGATGGTCAAGGGCCGGACTACTCCGTTGCGGGTATTTGATGTGGTCTGGAAGGAAGCAACCGGCAAAGTGAAGAAACGCCGCGTCCGCAGCGCCGGAGATACAAATTAGCCGGAGTAAGGGTAAGGTTCAGGCGCGGCGGCGGTCCGTAGGTTCGTCGCTTTCCCAGGCGCGCTTAGGACGCTGCGATTCCGGCAGGTCCCGGTCTTCAACCCGGTCGTACATATAACGATCGCTTACCGTGCCTAGCGACTCGTTGTAAAGGCTCACGCCTCCCATGGCTTCGCGCAGCTCTTCGGAAAACTGGTGCAGCGCTTTTAGATGATCGGCTGTTGCCGGCACTTCGGATTTGCTGCTCTTGAGAAATTTCTGGTAGCCCTTATCCACCAGCCGCGAGATTTCGCCGCTGAGCAGGTATCCGGGCTTGGCAAAGAGACGCGTGCTGCCGTCATCGGCTTTTTCGATCGCGGCGGAGACGTTCAGCTTCTTCAGGAACACGCGGTTCTGCGTGCCGGGCGCCTCAAGAATGTCAAAGCCGTGATCGCGAAGCCACGCAACAGCTTCGTCATATGTTGGTTGTTCAGTTTTCTTTGCCATGATTCACTCCGCTTTCTGATTCGCCCCCAAAACTCAAAGTCACACGCGCTTTCGCGCTGAGGACTCATACACAGTCGATTGCTCAATCCCAGAATCTGTTGCCCGCACTGCAACAATCAGATTTTGGAGAGGAAACGATACTGTCGCACAAACTGGCGAATGTGCGCAATGTTACCGTTGGCATGTTACCGTGGGCCAGAGTATTGTTCCCGCCTTCCGGCACATATAGAAATCGGGAGATCGTCGCGATCTGGTGATCTGAGTCAAGCCTCGCGCAGACTGGCGAAATTCGCGTACCGTCACCCCGTTGTGTAAGACGCGCCTCCTGCGTTTTCGGAGGATTCCCGAACTGAGCCATAAGGTTTTGCAGTGATTTCAAATCACAAGATCGCCCCGATTCGTAGATTCCTGTTGAGTCCCGGCGTTTTTCCCAGCATAATGGGCGGCAAAGTTAAGAAGTTGAGTTGTAGGAGTTTTCTTGCCTAGATTAATCCTTTCATGCGTCCTTCTACTGGCTTTGCCGGGAATCAGTGCGGCCAGGAACTCAAGACGCGGCCCAAGCCGGTTACTCCCGTGCCCCAGACTGCCAGGGTGCTGGCCAACAATGATCCCATCTACCTGGCTCTGCGCAATATCAAGATCGGCCAGGAAGCCATCACGACCAACCCCTTTCGGTTGAAGCGCGACGCCGGGATCTTTATTTTCAGAAGCGGAACATTCTATCTCCTCGAACCCGTGAACGGAAAAATCACCGGAGCTGTTTTCATCGGGGATGCAGCTCTCAGCCTCACGCCGCCCCTCGAGGTCGAGCGCATGTATTTAAAACGTTTGTCCAAAGATGAATTCGTCGAGCAATTCAACGCGGCGGTTTTCCGGTTCACCGACGGCACAGAAGAAGAGATCAGGAAGGCGGCTGCAAAAGACGCAAACGGCGTGCCGCCTGCGCCGGCAGGCGAGGCCGCGGACCAACTCAAGGACGTGCAGCAGGAGCTCAAGAAAAGGCTCAAAGAAAACCTGGACGTCCGCTTGTTGCAGGATGTCTTGAGTTCCCAGCCGGGAGGGAAGTTTGTCGCGTTTATCCACGGCAAGAAGTACAGTGGAAAACTCATTTACGATGTGGACCCGCAGGGAGTCGTCTCTTATGTACCTGACCCGCCGCCTATCTTCCGCGCCGGTCCTCTGGTTCACCAGACCTTCAGCCTGGCGCCCGAAGAGGTAGCGCTCATTGCCTGGGACTACAACCACTACGGTATCTGGACGGCCTTCCATTTTTCCAGGGAGTACGCGGATGGAACAGCCACCAGTAACGAAGATAACCGGCCTTTCAGGATCGAACACCCGAAGCTGGACACGGCAATTGAGAAGAACGCTGCCTTGAAAGGCACGGCAGAAACAACCATCACCGCCTTGCAAGACGGAGTGCGCGTGCTTCCCTTTGATCTCTTTCCAACGCTGCGAGTCGATTGGGTGGCGGGAGAGGATGGAAAGCCTTTGAAATTCATCCAGGAGCCCACGGAAGAGGACTCCGACTTTGCCGTCATCCTGTCCAGGGAACTGAAGATGGGCGAAAGCTATACCATCACCACGCAATATGGTGGCAAGAACGCGGTGACCGATGAAGGCAATGGAAACTACTACCCTATCGCCCGCCACAACTGGTATCCGAGCCAGGGGTTTGGCCGCTACGCAAGCTACGAAATGACATTCCGCGTCCCCCATGGAATGAAGCTGGCCGGTACCGGCAAGCTGCTGAGAAGCGTTGACGAAGGGAAAGAGAGCGTTACGGACTGGACGTCTGAAGTGCCGCTGGCTGTTGCCGGGTTCAATTTTGGAAACTTTACCCGGACGGAAGCGGAAGATGTTGGACATCGCTATCAGATCGAAACCGACGCGAACTCCGAGTCACCGGACTCGGTAGCGGGATTGAAGCGCAATCCGTTTATGGGGACCATGAGTACGGTATCGATGATGAAAAAGGCCACAGCCGAGGCCCAGATCGCGCTGGATCTTTACACCAACTACTTTGGCGAAAAGCCGTATAAGAAGCTCTCCATGACCCAGCAGACGGCCTTCAATTACGGCCAGTCCTGGCCGGGGTTGGTATTCCTGCCGATCAGTTACTTTCTGGATTCAACGGCGCGTCATGTAATGGGCTTTGGCAACGAGCATGGCTTTTTCAAAGTGCTTGGACCGCATGAGATTGCCCATCAGTGGTGGGGACATATGGTGGGCTGGAACTCCTACCGCGACGCCTGGATGAGTGAGGGCTTTGCCGAGATGTCAGCCTCGCTTTTTCTTCAGGAGGTCTATTTTCAGCACGGCCTGGATGACTTCCACGAATTTTGGGCCCATCAGCACAAACTGCTGACCGACATCAACGCGGAAGGCAAGCGAGCCATTGATGTGGGACCGGTGACCCTGGGATATCGGCTGGCCACGGCCAAAACCGGCTTTGATGCCCCCCGCGATCTCATCTATCCCAAAGGCGCTTACATCCTGCAAATGGTGCGCTTCATGATGCAGGACAACTCTGCAGCCAAGGATCCCGACACACGCTTTAAGGCCATGATGCACGACTTCACCAGCACCTACGCCAACCGTCCGGCCAGCACTGAGGACTTCAAGGCCATGGTTGAAAAACACATGACGGCGGAGATGAACGTTGGCGGCAATCGCAAAATGGATTGGTTCTTCAATGAATATGTGTACGGAACAGAATATCCACACTACAAATTCGAACACTCTTTTTCCACTGACACCGACGGCACGGTCATACTGAACTTCAAGCTGTCTCAATCGCACGTGAGTGACCGTTTCGTGATGCTGGTGCCGGTTTATGTGGATTTCGGCAAAGGCCGGGCCGGACGGCTGGTGCGCGTTCCCATGCGCGGGAATACAACCTTCGAAAAGCATGCGCGCCTCATGGGAGTGAAAGAAAAGCCCGTCCGGGCGCTCATTGCCTACTGTGACGACTTGCTGGGAGATATTGAGAACAAGTGAGGTTTTAGTCATTAATTAGGAGCGTGCAGTTGGCCGGAGTGATGTATACTGACGCCGAATTCAAGCGCGGGGGAATTCATTCTTTATAAACCCCGCCAATAGCTGTGAGGGGCAGCTATTTTACTGCGGGTTCTGCGGATTTAAGAAATTGCTAGCGTAAACTTCGACCGGCAGCGCCCATTCCGGGAGGTCCTTATGGACCTGATACTTATTCGTCTTGTCTTTATTGCTGTTGTCGCTGTTGCTTGCTGGGAACTGCAGCCCTTTGGGTTGGCGCGCTTTCCTGCGCCCGTTGCCGCAGGCGCCGGTGTTTTGCTTGGTTTGCTGATTGTGATCTTCGAAGCGCGGCTGCGCATTGTCAGCCTCAAGCGACTGATCGGCGCTGTGATCGGCAGCATTCTGGGCATCCTGGGGGCCTACCTGTTCGGCCTTGTCATCAGGAGCAGCATCACCCATGACAGTACTCAACGTTTCCTCCAACTCATCGTCATGCTCCTCATGTCGTACGTGGGGCTGATCGTCGGGGCAAACAAGGGAGACCTGCTCAACCTGGCGGCCCTCGGCGGCATCTTTGGAGCAGAGAAGCAAGGCCGCAAAAGCTTCAAGATCCTGGATACCAGCGTTATTATTGACGGCCGCATTGCCGATATCGCCGACACCGGTTTTATGGATGGCATCCTTGTGATTCCGCAGTTCGTGTTGCGGGAACTCCAACTGGTAGCGGATTCAGCCGACTCGCTCAAGCGCAATCGCGGCCGGCGCGGGCTGGACGTCCTCCAGCGGGTCCAGAAAATTGTGACTGTCAACGTGCAGATTGTTGAAGACGACTTTCCCACCATCCGGGAGGTCGATTTGAAGCTGATTGAGCTGGCCAAGGTCTACGAAGCCAAAATCATCACCAACGACTTCAACCTCAACAAAGTCGCCCAGCTTCAGGGCGTCGAGGTATTGAACATCAACGAACTGGCCAATGCGCTCAAACCCATCGTGTTGCCCGGCGAGACCATGCGCGTCTTCATTCTGAAGGAAGGAAAAGAATACAACCAGGGAGTGGCCTATCTGGATGACGGCACCATGGTGGTGGTGGACAATGCGCGCAAGCTGATCGGCAAAAACGTAGACATCGCCGTGACCTCCGTGCTCCAGACCACCGCGGGGAAAATGATCTTTGGCAAGTACGATGAGCGCGCACGCCAGGTGGAACGCGTGGAACCCAAAATAGACACCACCAAACACGATGTGCGCAAAGCCCAGCCGATTGTTGTGGAGTCCGCTGCGCCCCATCCGCAGGGGGAATGAGGGGCATCCCTTTACCTGCTGATTCCTGCCTCCGGCGTGGCCGCCAGCAAAGTGCGAGTGTATTCATGCTTCGGCTGGGACGTGATTTCCTCGGATGGCCCTGTCTCCACAATTTCTCCGCGGTGCATGACGGCGATGCGGTCACTGAGATATCGAACGACCGGCATGGAGTGGGAGATGAACAGATAGGTCAGGCCAAATTCTTGTTGCAATCGTTTCAGCAGGTTCACGATCTGCGCTCCCACGCTCACGTCCAGTGCTGAAACGGGCTCATCGCAAACGATAAATTTAGGATGAAGCGCGAGCGCTCTGGCAATGCCAATACGCTGCCGCTGGCCGCCGGAGAATTCGTGCGGATACCGCCGCAATGCTTCCTTCTCCAGCCCCACGGCATCAAGCATCTCCAGCGCCAGCTTGCGTAATGCAGTCTTCGCGGGCCTCCCATTCTCAGAATGGATAACCAGCGGCTCAGTAATGATCTCTTCAATCCTCATGCGCGGATTCAGCGAGGCAAATGGGTCTTGAAAGATGATCTGCATATCGCGCCGCAAACGCCGGAGCGGGACCGAGGAGGCGTTCAAGACATCACGGCCGTCAAAGCGGACGCTCCCGGAGGTGGGTTCCACCAGCCGCAGGACCATTCGCCCCAGGGTACTCTTGCCGCATCCCGACTCACCCACCAGTCCCAGCGTTTCACCCGCGTAGATATCCAGTGAAACGCCATTCACCGCCCGCACTTCGCGCCTGGTTTTTCCAAATACCCCCTCATCCGTCTTAAAGACTTTGACCAGATCGCGGATTTCCACCAAGGGCATGGCTTGCATGATAGATCAGAATGCCTTGAGTCAAACGGTCCGGCCGGGCGGGAACCTGGCATCGAGGCGGTAACCCTGCCCGCCAAACGTTTGAGAACAGAGCGAACTGGGGCTTGGCAGTTACACGATCTCGTTATCGAGGCCGTTGACTGGACCCACGCGAACCAAGGGTTAGCCCGCGTATTATTGCATCTTGGTTGTTCTCAAGGTGGAAACATTGGATAAACCACTTGTTTCCATTGGTTTAGCGAAATAGAGTGCTCCACAATCGACCAACTTTCCCACCCGGCGCCCCACACCAACGTGCTAGAATTTTGGTAACCTTGGCTCAGAGACGATCGCATTGATTGAACTTGCCCCATCCATACTGTCCGCGGACTTCGCACATCTGGCCGAAGCTGTTCAAGCTGTGGCCGAAGGTGGCGCAACCCTGCTGCATGTGGATGTGATGGACGGCCATTTTGTTCCCAACATCACCATCGGACCGCCGGTGGTGGCGTCATTGAGGAAGGCAACCCGCTTGCCATTGGATGTGCACCTGATGATTGAAAGCCCCGACCAATACATTCCCGCGTTTGTTGACGCCGGGGCGGACTGGATTTCAGTGCATCAGGAGGCCTGTGTCCATCTCCATCGCACTCTGGAACACATTCGGGATCACGGGGTGAACGCAGGGGTAGTGATCAATCCGGCCACGCCGGTCCATACGCTGGAAGAAGTGCTGGACATGGTGGACCACGTTCTTGTCATGTCCGTGAATCCGGGCTTTGGCGGGCAGAAGTTCATTCCGTTTTCGCTGGATAAGGTGCGCAAGCTGGCGATGATGCGGGCCACGCGCCGAGCCAACTTTCGCATTGAAATTGACGGAGGAATCGGGCCGGCCACGGTTGCCGACGCCGTACGGGCCGGAGTTGAAGTGCTGGTTTCCGGCAATGCTGTTTTCGGTGAAGGAAATCCCAGAGAGAACACGCAACACTTGCTCAAACTTGCCATGGAAGCAACCCTGCAAAAAGTCTAAGTTGCCGCGTTCTTCATATTGAGGGTAGGAAATGTTACGCAAACTCGTTATCTCTTTTTTGCTGGCCGCGCCTCTCCTGGTGGCCGGATGCCACCACGCCAAAGTTCAGAACCCGATCGCCAACGTTGACTCCAAGCAGCCTGACAAGGTGTTGTTTGACCGGGCCATGAAGTCCATGAAGTCCGGCAAGTATACGGAGGCGCGTACATTGCTGGAGACCCTGATCCAGACCTATCCTGACTCGGAGTACGTGGCCCGCGCCAAGCTGTCTCTGGGCGATGCCTGGTACGCTGAAGGCGGCACCGCCGGCCTGCAGCAGGCTGAGGTGCAATACAAAGACTTCATTACTTTCTTCCCCAACATGCCGGAGGCGGCGGAGGCGCAATTCAAGGTCGCCAACATTCATTACAAGGAAATGGAGAAGCCGGATCGCGACTTTACCCAGGCCATGCGCGCAGCTGACGAGTACAAGACCATGATCCAGCAGTTTCCTGACAGCAAGCTGGTGCCCCAGGCCAGGCAACGGCTGCGCGAGGTGCAGGAAGTCCTGGGCGATCGCCAGTGGCGTATCGCGCATTTCTATTATCTGCGCAACAATCTGGCTGCGGCTCAGGCGCGCCTGACCTCGTTAGTGGACTCCTATCCCCTGTACAGCGCCGCCGATGAAGCCTTATTCCTGCTGGGAAATATCTACGAAAAAGAAGCCGCCGGTATGCGAGCGCAAAAAAAGGTGGCTGAGGTTTTCAAGGCGAAATTGGCAGCGGAATATGATCAGAAAGCCATTGAGAGTTACTCCCGGCTTATCACGCGCTACCCGGCCATGGCCCGCGCGGACGATGCGCGGGCCCGGTTGGCAGCCATGAAAGCGCCGGTACCCACGCCGACCCCTGAAGCCATAGCCGCAAACCAGGCAGAAGAAGATAGCCGAGGAGACGTCACCAAGCTGCACCAGATGGTCGGCAACTTCAAAAAACACCCTAACGTATCTAAATCGGCAACAGTAGGCGAGCCCAACCTGGAGGAGGAAGAAATTGCCAGCGCTCCGGCCCTGGTGCAGCATCTGAATGACGAAATTAGGGTGGCTGCCGGACAGGGTACTCAGCAAGTTTCAGCTGAAAACGTTAAGGTCGGCACCGGTCCCGCGCCGGGCGCGAATCAGCCTCCTCCCAGCGGCACCACATCACAACCTGGGTCACCCAACACGAATCAACCCGCTCCGAGCGGCCAGTCCGGCCAGCCATCGGCCACAGCCGGGAATTCAGCCCCGCCCAAGCAGATCAATGAGATTGGCAGCGGCTCAGACAGTGGGTCCCAAAGCACCACTCAGACCACACAGGATGGCCAGCAGAACACGAGCGATCAGCAGGATTCAAGCAGCAAGAAGAAAAAGAAGAAAGGCCTGCGCAAGCTGATTCCTTTCTAGAGAGCCGGGTGTGAGTGTTTCTGACATTGCTTGCACCGGGCAATAAGTAGCAGTACATTCGTCCGCGACGCGTTTGCTTATCGCCGGCCATGTCTACCTCCGGTAGTACTAGCCCTTTTGGCCCATGACTTTTGAGTGTAGGAGGTATACCTCAGTAGATTACTGAGGTAGTCTTTTCATTGACGGGCAAGCCAATTCAAGTTAAGTTGGCTTGATTGATGAAGGTGTTAGCGCTTCCATGAGAATTCTATTCGCTGATGACAGCATGACAGCCCAGAACATGGGCAAAAAAATCCTTACGGACGCAGGATATGACGTTATTGCTGTGAGCAACGGCGCGGCTGCTGTCAAGAAAATTGCGGAGCAAAAACCGGACATCATTATCCTCGATATCTACATGCCTGGCTATAGCGGACTGGAAGTTTGCGACAAAGTGCGGGCATCAATCGAGACCTTGAAGACTCCCGTCCTTTTGACCGTGGGGAAAATGGAGCCCTACCGGGCGGAGGACGCCAACCGGGTCAAAGCGGACGGTGTAATCATCAAGCCGTTCGAGGCCAGCGATCTTCTTGCTGTGATCAAAAAACTCGAAGAGCGGATCGTGCCCAAAACGATTGCCGCCGCGGATGAGACTATCCTGCTGGAGCGTCCGCCGGACTTTGCGGAGTTCACGCCGCTTGCCTCTGAGAACCACACTGAAATGCAGGATCGGAGCGAGAATACGGTCCAAACCACCGTGGATGTGCCGGACAATATGGCAACCACGGCGGCATTCAGTGACCTACTGGCCATGGAGCCGGCCCACTCAGTCGATCCGCTGCCACCGCAGAATCAAAGTTCTGCCGCCGACGTTACGGCCTTTCCAGAAACGCCGGTGGAACCGCCCGCTACGATTCCGGAATCTGCGCCGCCACCATCGCAAGAGTTCGCGGTTAACACCCCTTGGTCAGCAGCGTCAGACCGCGCCAGGAACGAGGATGACGAAGATACTAGCCCGTCGCACCCAACACCGGCTCACGCCGGGGACCATGAAGAGCACGAACATTCTGCGCCTGCTGCTTCTATCAGTTTTGTAGCAGCCGGGTTTGAAGAAGAAAGTAGTGAGACCAGCGCGTCGGATACGCAGCCCATTCCTTTCTACCAGGAACCTGAGCCTGACAATGCGGCCGCTGTTGCCTCCCCATCACTTGCAACTGAGCAAGTTGAGTTACACCCGGAAGTTGATTCACACGTGGAATCGGACACGTCTGCTGTCTTCGCGGCAGCCACCATGCCGGCGCCGGAACCACCGCCCTCATTTATTGATACTGGCATGGCTGCTGACGCAACCGGTTTTGATCCCTTCAGCGCGAAGATTGAAGCCCATCTCCAGCACATTGAAACCATAGTTGCCGCTTCCGAAGCGCGCCATCTTGAAGCGGAAGTCAAAGTACCAGTCGAGAATGGATTCGAGCGCTCGACTGTCGTCACACAGGTTGCGCCGGCGGCCGAAGATGATTTTGAGGCGCGAGTCGCCGCAGCCATGTCCATCTATGACGAACCGGTTGAGGACAAGGTGGAAGCCGCACCCATCGCAACGGACGATGCCCAACCGGTAACAAGCCAGGAAGTTATCCCTGAGCAAGCTCCCGAACCGGCGGCATTTGAAGCGCGCTACAGCTTTGAATATTCACCGCCCGTGAGCGCGCCGGAAGCCGGGCCGGCTCTTGAAGCCGAGCCGCCGGCTGAAGTCCCGGCAGTGGCTGAGAGCACAGCGCCAATGGCAGAACCGTCTCAGCATCAGGTGGAAACGTCTTTCAGCGTTGAGCCTGTGGTGGATTCCGCAGAGCATGCCGCAGTCGACTACCAGATTTCCTCTCTTGAAGAAGTTCCAAATGCGCCGCACCAACAAATTGCGGCTCAGCCGGAGCAGCGCCGCGTGGATGACGAAGAGATTATCAGCGAAATTGAAGCGCAGTTGCCAGTTGCCTCCGTTGCCGCGGCTGCTGCAGCCGACGCCGAGCCGGGGACCGACACTCAGATGATCGCCGCAGTGGTGCATCGCGTGCTGGAACGCCTCACGCCACAACTCATCGAAGAAATCTCCCGCGAGCTAAAATCTAAAAAATAGCTGTTGGCAGATAGCTAAGTACTAAATACTAAGTACTAAATCCGCTTTTCTGTTCTAAAATCAGCAGCACAGCTCATTCCCCCAACAACTCAAGTGGAAAATCTATGGATTTCTCTACATTTCTTGTATTGCTGTGCTTCACGATTCTGCTCATCTACGCGCGCAAAATCGAGAAGCGGCGGCGGCGTGATGCTGAAAAACATGATGAGACCACTGCAGCGCTGACCGTGCGCATTCACGCTCTGGAGCAGCAGTCAAGAATGTCCTGGGCCGCACACACAGGCGCGCCTCCAGAGACGGCGCAAGCCCCAAAGATTTCAGCTCCCAACCCTGCGGCAGCGCCTCCTCCAGTTGCGCCCCCAAAGCCAGTTTCACCCATCAAGGCTGAAGAAGGGCATGATCCACAACCGGCGCCACCTCCGGAGCCGAAGGTAAGTCAAGTTGGAGGAATCCCGCTTGTCCCATCTGCCCCCGGCCAACCTGCTCCCGCGAAGGAGGGTGCGCATCCACCGATTGCCGCTGCTGCCAGTGCGGGTGCTACGCCAGCGAAGACAGAGATTCCAGCCGTGAGTCACGCTTCTGCCTTGTCTTTGCCCCTGGGCGACGCCGCCCGCACTCCGCAACCGACCGCATCGGCAGCGAGTCACGCCGCACCACCCCTCATGCCCGGGATGGTCAAGCCTCCGCAGATATCATCCCGGCCCCCGGTGCAGGAGACCGGTCCCCTCAGCAGTGGAGTCTACGCGCAAACCGTGGCTTCTAAAAAGGGAAAAAGTATTTCCCTCGAAGAGATGGTAGGCACTAACTGGCTGCCGAAGCTGGGCGTAACCATCCTGGTGTTGGCCGTGGTGTTGTTTACGGCGACGAAATGGGAAAACCTGCCGGCCATAGGACGGGTCATCGTTTTTTACGTGCTGGGCGCGGGACTGTTGGGTGGCGGCATCTTCTTGGAGCGCAAGGAGAAATACCAGATACTTGGCAGAGTTCTGATCGGCGGCGGTTGGTCAGTCCTGTTCTTTATCACCTTCGCCATGCGGTACGTACCGGCTGCTCACGTTCTGGACTCTGATGTCGCTGATCTGGTGCTGCTGCTGGCGATGGCCGGCGCCATGGTGTGGCACACGCTCAAGTACAACTCGCAGACGGTCACCGGCTTTGCTTTCTTTCTCGGTTTTCTCTCCATCACCATCAGCCACAACACTTCGCTGAGCTTGGTCGCGGGGGCCATCCTGGCGCTGGGGCTCACGGTAATTGTGCTCCGCCGCCAGTGGTACGAACTGGAAGTCTTCGGAATCCTGGCCAGCTATTTGAATCACCTCTACTGGCTCTTTCCCATCATCAGCGCCATGAGTCAGAAAGGCCCATTTCCGCAGTACCAGGGCAGCATCGCGCTCATGGTTTCATATTGGGCCATATTCCGGGCGTCGTATATGCTGCGCAAGGTCACCGACCCGGCGCAGGAGTCAATTTCAACCATTGCCGGATTGCTCAACCCACTGTTGTTTCTGGCGGTGATGAAGTACCAGTCGTTTCATCCTGAGTGGGCGTTTTACGCCTTGCTGACCATGGGTGCAATCGAGTTCACGCTGGGACAACTGCCGGTGTCGCGGAGGCGCAAAGCGCCATTCCAGATCCTCTCCAGCCTGGGCGCAACCCTCATGGTGATGGCGGTCCCATTCAAATATGCGGGCAGCCGCTCCCTGGAACTGCTGTGGATGGCGGGCGCAGAGGTCTTCCTGCTGGCGGGAATCTTTACCCGCGAAAGGCTATTCCGGCAGTTTAGCGGAATCATCTCTTTTCTGGTTGCGCTGTATCTGTTCGCCTGGCCGCCCAACGGGATCAGCTGGCAGGTTGCATCCATTGTGAACGGGCAGCCTCACCACGATGCGACGCTCGCCCTGGTTTTCGGGGTGGTGGCGGTCCTGTTCTATTTCAATAGCCATGTTCTTGGGCGCATCTGGGAGAGTTTGTTCGATCGGGAGGTTGAGAAGCAGGCAATCGGCAGCCTCTCCTTTGCCGCCAGCATCTTTGCTGCGGGCGCAATCTATGTTTCCGCCGGGAGCAATGCGGTTGCCGTTTGGCTGGCAGTTCTGGTGACGGCCCTGGCCTGGACCGGAAAGCGCTTCCGCATCTCGCAGTTGGCCTATCAGGCACACTGGATCGCACTGGTGGCGATTGCCGATGTAAGCATCACCGCAATACATCTGGACGTGGCGTGGCACTCGATCCCGGAGCGCCTGATCACTTTTGGGTTGGTGGCCGGACTGCTCTATCTCAGCTCGAATTTTGTTCGCATGGAGCAGCCGGAAAACCAGGAGATTCCGGTGGTGCTCTACCGCTGGGCAGGCACGGGATTGATTGCCCTGGCTATCTGGATGCAAGTCTGGTACGCGCCCATTCGCCGCGATTGGTTGATCGCTATGCTGTGGACCGCCTTGGCCCTGGTACTCGCAGGCGTGGCGCAACTGCTCAAGCGCAGCGAGTTCAAATGGCAGGCCTTCACCCTGGCCATGATGTCGTTTTGCTCCACCCTGGCGGTGAACTTTGGTTATGGAGAGCAATTCCATCATCTTAGCTACCGGCTGATCTCGGTCACGCTGGTTTCTGGAAGCATTTATTTGCTGGCGCGCTGGGCGCCGGTTGCGCAGATCAAGCCGGCATACTCCTGGGCAGGAACCATCCTGCTTGGCTACCTGGCTTATCGTGAAACCCAGGAGCACCAGGAGTTGTGGACGGCGGTCCTCTGGATCACCCTGGCGGCAGTGCTGGCTCTGGCGGCGCGATGGTGGAAAGACCGCGCCCTGCTCTGGCAAACGCATTTGCTGGCAGCGGCAGCTACGGGATGGACGATAGCTATCGCCTTTCTGGGAAAGCCCGAATATCACGGCGCACCGGCGCAACGCTACACGGTGTTGCTTACGGCTGCGTTGCTGTACGCGCTCACCTGGATCACCAATATAGCCAAGGTGACTGAAGATGATTGGATCTGGCAGTCGTATTCCTGGGCCGGCTGGCTCCTGCTGACCTGGCTGGCCTGGTATCAACTCGCGCCCATCAACGTCTCTCTGGCCTGGGGCGTCTTTGCCCTGGTGTTATTTGAGCTGGGCTACAACACCGCATCGGCCTACCTGCGGACGCAAGCTTACGTGGCCCTCACCTGCAGCTTCGCCCATCTTTTTTATTCTAACTTCAACACTCTTCTGCCGGCAGGCACATTCGATCCTCACATCTTTCTGATCGTGCTCCTGGTGCCGATTTACTTCTGGGTTTATTGGCGGCTGCGCGAAAAGGCCGACATCAGCGGCCGCGCGGAGAGCAAGCTGAGGATCGAAGTCCTGCTGGCCTGCATCGGCACGGCCACAGTTGCGGCACTGGCGCGGTTTGAGATGCCTCCCGAGATCGTAGTCGTAGGCTATGCAGCGCTGGTTCCGGCCTTGTTGATCGCCGCGTGGTGGAGCAAGCAGCAGGTCTTCCTCTACCAGGCCCTGGTAATGCTGGGAGTGGCCACATTCCGGCTCTCCATGCACAACCTGCACAACCTGTACAGCTCGTTTGTTTCCCAAAGCTTGACCGGCGCGATCTGGGCTATCGTGCTGCTGGTCGCCGGCATTCCCTTTGCTTTCCTGCTGCGCTCCCGCCCCAAAGATAAAGACGCCACGGAACAGAATTGGATTACCTTCCTGATTCGTCGTCCCGAGCAGCCGTTGTTTTTCGTCCGTGTTGTGCTGCTGGCTGTGCTGCTGGCCCTAACCCGCAAATCTCACGCTGATCAGGGAGGGGCGTGCTTTGAGAGTCATGGGAGGCAGCAGACATGCTCTGACAAGCGAGCGTCAAGCACGGCGGTGGAATCGGACTCTGGGATGGGTGATTCCAGTGC